>VMHT01155136.1_pt1 | contig 48763 bp, 58 predicted proteins | sample 4693611 | NCBI WGS metagenome assembly VMHT01 (sample SAMN12280063, study PRJNA550983) | marine metagenome | isolation source: seawater sampled from same location over 5 years 0.02-0.2 micron viral filtrate | place: USA: collected off the coast of southern California halfway between the port... ... | reverse complement strand
TCCAGAATACAATGAGCAGTAGTAGTAGAGATTAGGGGTGTCAGGTTGAACTTGAAGATATAAACCTGTACCAGATACACCGTCACCAGGTGTACCTTGATAACGATATCCAATCTCGTATGCAACACCGCCTTGAGTATGCACACCATCCTGAGTTTCAGAGATTCTGAAAGGATAACCAGCGTTACTTACATCACTCTGATCAAAGTAATAAGTATTACCTTCAGTGAGAATGATATTAGGTGTCAGACCATTGTTAAGGTAGTACTTGTTACCACCACCAGGATCATTAATGGTTACAGTATAGGTTGTAGAAGAACCTTTCCAAGTATTAACTAAGAAATTACCTGTAATGTAGTGATACATACCAGAACCATCTACAACACCGCTACCATTATCAGCGCCAAATGCAGTAGAGTTGAAAATTTTGTTGAAGGTATATCCATCAGGACAACCAGTACCATCAGGCAAATCAACATTCAAACCGTGCGAAAGATGACGCAGTTGTACACCATTCAGCGCCATACCAATAGAAGGTTGAGCTAAAGTAGATGTAGGAGATTCATCGGAAATATTTCTACCACCACGATAAACCCAGGTATGGTTGTAAGACTGACCTGTAATAGTATTGGAGTTATTGCTATTTGGGAAAGCTCCATACAATGCAGGTTGAGGCAGGTTATCTGCAATAACCGTTAGCAATCTTGTAGTCTGATTCAGTGACGAAGAGGTAGTAGAACCACCGCCAGACACGAAAGAACTATCAGGAGCGTGGATAGTGTTACCTTGATTAGCTGCAGCAGAGATTGCAATGCCAACAGTAGGTGCCTCAGAATATCCTGATCCAGGATTAGAAATATTAACCGCACTAACGATACCATCAGTAATGACAGCTACAGCAGTAGCACCAGATCCACCACCACCAGTAAATGTAACTGCAGGAAGGTTTAGAGGATTATAACCAGAACCACCATTAGTAACCGTAACAGAATCAATACCACCACCAGTTAGAGAGATAACAGCTGTTGCAGTTGCGCCAGTACCATCACCAGCGATATCAACAGTAGGAGCTTCGGTATATCCAGCACCACTTTGATCAACGTTGATGCTTGTAATATTACCACCAGTCAGTGTGATGTCTGCGGTTGCAGTTGCACCAGTACCGCCACCACCAGTAAATGCAACAGATGGGACAATAGTATAACCAGAACCTTGATTCTGGATAGACAAGGTAGAAACATAACCAGTAGTACCACCAGAAGGGAATACACCAGCAAGACCAGGAGCAGGATCGTTATCAGTGACAAGATTCAACAATCCGCCAGCTTGATAATATGCTGCTGTCGGTGATCCATCACTACTAACCCAAACGTCAGTGATGATATCCACTGAAGGAACTGCCTCAGGGATACGGAACTGCATCTTATCACCAACAGTAGCATCGAATCTAGAGAATTCACTACCCAATGTGATAGACATTTCATTGGTGCCAGCACCAACAGCAATGTAAGTATTGATGCCATCGAGAGTAATCTCATCGATGTCATTAGTAGGATAAACGTTTACACTACCACCACCATATTCTTCACCAACAGCGGATTGCGTTCTCTCGTAATCCCAATCAATTTCTCTACGAATCCACTCTTTAGCAAGTTTAGGAACAGATTTGCCTTCATATGTTGCTCTGTTCTCATATCCTTTCTTGCCCAAATACTGCGCGATAACGCCAGCAGTCAGAGGACCAGAGAATGAAGTACCACGAATATAAGCATAATAAATGGAACCAACAGAGCTGTAAGAACTGTTGGTGTTCCAATAATACTGAGGGCAGTAAATTGATTCTCCAGGACCACTGGTGGTAACACCAGTACCATAGTTTGAGAATCCTGAGAATGTATTATTATATGCCGTAGCACCGACAGAAATCTTGTCGCTAATACCCTCCATATTATATCTGTAGTCCTGAGGACCAGCAGTACGAGGACCAGGATTAAACTTAGCTTGGAATCCACCGTACTTAAAGTTATAACCGTAACCGTTACCAGCAGAGCGAACGAATACGATTCCGTTTTCTACACAAAGATTTTCATAGTCGTCCATAGCAGTGTCTGCTTCATATGAACCACTATCGAATCCAGGTTCGTTCTGAGGAACGTAACGATAGACTTCAGACGGAATAGTACCAACACCCAGAGAAGCATTGATAATAGCTGGTCTAGTACTTCCTTTATAGTTAGGATGAGCAGGATCGTTATGGTTGATGATTGCTAGTAGAGCAAACACATATGTGGACAATAGACCACTACCAGCGCTGTTCTGACATTTCAGTGCATAGAATCTAGTCTTACGTGCAACACCGTGCTCCAGACCACCAATTAGAATGGCACATTGACTACCGTGACCATTGTCATCTTCGTTAGAGTTTGCCTCACCATTTACAGTGTATCCTGAATTGTATCCAGGAACTTCATAGACACGATATTCAGCCTGATTAATAGCAGTATTGTAGTCATCAGCATAATCAGGGTGGAATAGTTCAGGGTGCAAGTTAGCACCAGTAACGTTAGTAGGACGTGATGCACCACGAATACCAGTATCAATAACATAACAGTCAACACCCTCACCGTGCTCGGTGTAAGAGTACAGACCATAATTCAGTGAATTTTGTTGCTGAGTGATACGTGCAAGATACCACTTACTAAAGATTGCGACTTTACAATGATCGGTAGCATTTAAGAATCCACCGCCACGCAAACCAACTCTTGAGGTTTCGTTAGCATAAAGATAAAGCTGCTGCGGAGTTGTCTGCGAAACAGTTAGTGTTACTTCAGCACCAGTGGTACCAGGAGTAGCAGTTCTGGAGACACCAACCACATAGTTAGTACCGCCATTATGAGTACCATCAGGAGTCTCAGAGAAAGCTAAAGTATAACCAAAGTTAGAGTTATCAGAAACATCAATAACTAATTCGTGTCCAGGAAAAACATATGTCAGGTCAGGAGCTTGTGATCCGTTGATGTATAACTTAGGACCACTAGTAGTATTAACAACAGTAGCAGCGATTGAATACTGAGTACCAGAACCAACGTTATAAGGAATAACGTTGCCGTAATCGCTAGGTTTAATTTGACGTGCTAGCGCATCAATGTCTTCGTTGTCAGTTGATAAAGACTCTGCAATTGCTCTTCTATCAAAAGAACCACCTTGCACATCAACTTCTTCTAATCCATATGTCTGTGAATCATCAGTTTCTACCCCCGTTAGGTAAATTTCTCTATCCCAAACAGCTCCAATAACCTCAGGGAATTCATCTCCCTTTAATATTTGTACAAAGTTATCGTCTTTTACGTCGAAATCTAAGAATAAAGTCTTAAGACGACTCAGATCTTCGGTGTTCTGAAGTGATGTAAAACGCTGTTTCGCTCTTTCGATGACAGCGCTGGCTTGATTTTCCTTAGAAATTCTCGCAATAATTCTATTGCTCATTGCACGAATTGAATACAGTACTTTCCCTGAAAGTTATTTATGATCTCAGATCGCCTTTAGTTCGTAGTAAATGCATTTTCTGTTCGTCTATGATTCTAACCATTTCCCATTCAGGAGAATCTGGACTGTATTCTGTATTAGTAATACATTCTTGCATTCTTGCAAATGCCAGACGATCCATAGGATCTTTGAGTCTAGACTGAGCCCAAAGCACTGCTACTTTCCTTTCACCAGCAGTTACAGGTTTAACTCTATGTGGTATTCCAGTAGGGTAACTAAATGCCCACCCTGCTGGTAACTTAACACTAATCAGTTCAGTGCCAAGTTTAATCTCCAATTCCCCACCTTCATAGTCTTCATTTAAAAAAACTGTGGTACTAACATCAGATCGTAAATCTTGATTAGAACCCATATGTGCGTGATCGGTATGCCAATCATAATGGCATCCTACACCATACTTACAAAAATGTGGTAACGTATAAGCACAGCTCAGCATTGAGTCGCGTACAACATCACAATTATCCATAGAACCTTCCAATATACTCCAGCACGCATATGCAGACTGTTTGTCTATTTGGAAATTATTCTTTACTCGTTTATCGCTACTGCCAGATTCTTTACCATCCTCCCAGGTACCAGCATCACAAAGATTTAATATATGCCCGACTTGGACGGAATTCAAAAGTTCATAACGATAAAACATAATTAAGAGGGTTTAGTAGGCCAACCAGTAAAGTTTTCAGGATCGTAGGGATCATCTGTTTGAGCAGCAGGAAGATCTCTAAGTAATGTACGATATGCTGCCCATTCAGCTTTTTTCTCATCAGTAAGAGGAGAATCAGCCATCTGGGTCCAATCACAATCAAGTAGACGAGTGTGTCTCGCGTGCTTCAATGTTTTCATATTCTCAGGAACACCTTCGGTAAGGTATCTGTGAGCATCAAATTGTTCTTCTACAACTGCCGCCTCAGCTGCAATATGCTCTGCCGTAAGTTCTTCTAGTCTAGTCCTAAGAGCATTGTAAATCTTATCTGCTTCTGCCGTACTAGGACCACCATTCAGAGGCGTTTTATTATAGTTACTAGGAATCTCTCCAGAACACTCTGTGTTCTCTGTGATATAAAAAGATGGTGAGATAATTCCGTCCCCATCATCTGAAGATAACCAATAGTACATCATCTCAAATTGATCAACACCAGGAACATCCCAAATGCCAACCAAAAGAGGTGCCACTAATGTATTATATTCTTCGCCAATATCAAAGAAGAGAGTAGTTCCAAAAGGAGCGTGGTACGTACCAATCACCTTCTGAATATTGTTAATAACTAATGCTGCTTTTCCAAAATCTCTTGCCATTTTATGCGTTGTGATAGTACCAACCAGTCAAGATATATTTATTGCCTTTTAATACTGTATTTCCTCTGTGGGGATGCGTAAAACCAGCTGGCCAAACTACAACAGTTCCTGCAGGAGGTTTAACCCGACGTTTTTGCATCAAAAACTCAGTCTCACCAGCTTCATAATCATCATTCAAATATATCGCCCACACTAAACACCGAGAAGAATGGTTAAGACCCATAGCCTCATAATGCCAGACGTGATATCCACCACCTTCCTCTGTTTTTTGCAACTTGATGCAACTACTAATCAGTGATTCGCCTGCAAGCTGTGGAAACTCACCAATGTAATGTTCAACAGTTGATGCCAAATATTGATTAGTGCATTGCTGCAACTCAAGATTTTGATGAGTAATCAGGGTTTGTTTATCATATCTACCCTGCTTCCCTTGAGGAAACTGAAATCTACCGTCAGCAATATCACCGTTATCCATTGAGGATCCGATAACACTAGCGTGAGATTCTAGATCATCAAACCAATCAATATATTTCTGACACTCGGATTTGGGCATAAAACTATCCCAAACACCAATAAAATCATCAAAGTTTGATTTAGTCAAGTTCTCATCGAGCATCAGCTCTAGAGGACGAATAGGTGTAATGTCCATTAATTAAACGATTTTAAGTCCGCATTCTGTGTAGTTACCCTCAAGACCACCATAGGTTGCCCTGAGAGCAATTTCATTGCTGGTACCAACTCCGATACCATTAGCATCATTATAGATCGCAGTGTTCAGATCTGTCAAGTTATTGTATGTGGTACCGAAATTATTGATGAAGTTGTTCATCCAACCATCAAAGGCAACAGCATCAGGTCTTCTATCAAGAATAACCTGATAACTACCGAGAATTTGCGTACCAATCTGACCGTATGTAAATGTACCTACAGCTGTAGTATTTGCATATGAAGAATTGGTAGTCTGAACAAAGTATCGATTCTGACCAGCGTTAAATGCGTTAAGGGTACCATCATTATACTTGAGATAACCAAAGAATGTGTCACCATAACCTGCAGCACTTGTACCCGTACCAGTGGTGCAATTCACGGTCACTGTTACTTCAGCATCAGCAACTCCTGCAGGACCAGACACATCGATATCATAGAGTGTAGTCTCTGTCGGAGAAACAGTAGTAGTACCACTAACAGTAGATGCACCGAAACTAGAACTTACAACAGTAGTAGCATCTGTAGATGTCCAAGTCAAAGTAGACGTGGAAACAGGATTTGTTGCTCCAGTGCCAATCTCAAGGACAGCTGGTACAGCAGATAGGACAACTGTAGGTAGTTGAGTTACGGATATAGTAACATTTTCCGTAGTAGTACCAGCAGCATTTGTAGCAGCAATAATAAATTGTGTACTAACATCTGGCGATATACTGATGGTAGTTCCACCCAGAGATGTCAAAGAATTCCATATTGTATTTGCAGGAACGGAAGAGTACGTAACACTATCAGCTCCACTAATCGTAAGTTCAATTTGTGCGCCAGGATCAGCACCTATATTAATAGAATTAATATCAGATGTCATCGTTACTACTGGTTGAGCAAGAGGATTGACCGTAACAGTTATATTCTCTGTAGTAGATCCATTCGCATTACTCAACGTAACGTAGTACGAAGTGTCTGCCGTAAGTTGAACGTCTGCAAAAGCTTCTTTAGGATCATTGACTCCAGGAATGTCACTGCCAACAAATGTATCAGAATCTGGAGAAGCGTATTGAACACGTGTAAATCCATTATAATCAATTGTCTGTGGTGTCGCTGTAAGAGCGATCGTTGGTGCTGCACCAATATTAAGTGTAACGGGAATAGTTGCTGTTGTCTGACCATATGCATTACTAACAGTAACTGAATATGTTATATCAGCAGTTGGAATAATAGAAATTGTTTCACCTGTCGGGACAGTAGCACCAAAGTTAGATCCGACAAGAGATGTTGCACCAGGAGCAGCATAAGTAATGCTTGTGGCGCTTCCAGGTTCGACAAGAGAAGGTAGTGCCGATATCGTAACTACTGGAGCAACAGCATATGTTACGCTGGCAGTTCCTGTTTTAACTAAGTTAGTACCATCATAAATTTCAATCGTATAATTAGCAGCTGTCCCACCTAATGCAGGACCTTCAAGTACCATCGATACAGTATCACCAACAATATATCCACTCTTAGTATTGGTACCTGTGCCCTGCACATTAATTGGTGTGGCACCAACATCAGCTCCACTAGTCTTCTTGACAAGGACGGTAAAACTATAAACACCATCACAATCTGTAATCTGGAAAGATGTTGCAACAGTTCCAGATGCAGTGGCAACTGTTTCATCTAGAGGTCCAAAATCACCAGGAACGTTATCTCCAGTATCAGCTGGTGGTGCAGGTGCAACATATGCTGCAGCACTTACGCCCAAGAAAATCATATAAGCTGTTTCTTGATAGGAAGGAGTAATCGTAGGGTCAGCATTCAAACCAACACTGACACCTAAAGTAAATGATACATTATCAGCATTTGCCTGTTGCGAACCAGTAGTAAGTCCTACAGATCCACCACCAGCTTTAGCTTCAAGAATGCAATCTCCAGTGTTTTCTTGGCATTGACCTATGTTGTTAATATCTCCGTTAAGGAATGCAGCTCTCCACGCATCAATACCGCCTCGTTGTGCTTCCCAAGCTGTGCCCAAGTGAGCGTTACCAGCATTGGCTCCGATCGAATCGCCAAAACTTCTATGATAAGAAGTAGTAGCCCATATAGTACCGCTAAAAGCTATCCAATGCGCGTGAGGTTGTGATGTAAAAGCTCTATTACCTGCAGTAGCTGCAGCTAGATCTTGAAAATTTGAAGTGTGCGCAACGTTGGAATTACTTTTAACCCCAGTTTCACCATTTCCAGGACTGGTTCTATCAAGAGTTTTACTATTACCACTTCCAGTATTAGTTACAATTGCTTTTCCCGTAGGGTCGTGACTATGAGATGGATAGTTTTGCGCCGTGTGATTAGAAGTATGTCCACTATTCACCTTCAAGATACTGTTTGCAACCAAAGAGGTGGCAATAGTAGGCGATGTTTTATTTAAAGTAATGCTAGGGTTGCCAATAACTTGCACTCTAGCGGCAACATCAGAAATACGCATAACGTTTTTACCGCCATACGTTCCACATACATTCGTACCATAACCACTCGGACCACCTAAGTGAGCTTCCAATTGTGGAGATGAACTAACTTCTGGTCTAAGTCTACCTGTACCAATAGCTTTTTTATCTCTCAGGTCTGGTACTTTATACTTTCCACTAAGTTGTCCATAAATCGTACCACTAGCAGTGCCACCATAGGTATTACCAATAATTTGATACAATCCATAAAACTCATTAGGATCTAATTCTCTGCCATTACATTCTTGCCATCCTGCAGGAGCAAAATAATCTCCATTGCTATCTTTCGGCATCATACAAATGGTGCCTACTTGAACTCCAGTCCAAGATGCTTGTGTTTGAGAGTAATACTTTGACATCAGATTTTAATGATATACTCTAAAATTAAGTATGGTGTTGTTAAATGATCTAAAGATTTTCTAGCATCTGCCTGGATGTTAGCAGTTGCACTAGATCCGTTATAATTAATGGTAGTCGCAGCTCTAGTATACTGTAAGTTGTTCTCTACAGAACCGCCAGTGACTGTATGATTATGTGTAATATTTGCACCACTGTGAGTGACCGTAGTTGTACTAGTTTGATACTTCACAATGTCAATTGAAGTACTATCCTGAAGGTCATTATCAAAACCTTCATCTCTCATATCAGATTCATACCACACGTCATTGTGAGTGTGAGCAGCAGTTTTTCCAATATCAATTGTATTTGTTGTCGATGTCCCGTTATTTTCAATGGCAAAAGTTGGTTGCCCAGAAATATTAGCTGTATAAACACTATCTTCAATGGTTCCGCTCATTGTTGTAGTAACCACTGATGCTATGCTAGCAACATATCCTATACCAGCTCTTTCATAAATGCCGCCAGAAACATTGTTGCCCATAAATTCCTGCCCAGCTGAACTGTTAGGAACTAAGACTTTAGCACCTAGATTAGGAACTGCAAAACTACCTCCAGTAAAGTTGCCATCCGAATCAAACGTAGGGTTAATCAAAACTGAAGAATCTATTCCAGGATTAAAAGCACATCCAGGAACACCAGATCCTCCTGATGGACCAACCCCAATAACTCTAGCTAAACCAGGAAAATCTTGAGCTTGATAAACTTTGCCATCGCAACGTAAGTATCCACCAGGGACACGTTCTAATAAGTTTGCATCAGATTGACATTCCTTTGAAAAAGGAACAATCACTCCAGGTGCAACACCTTGAGCTCCTCTAATATTAGCATATACTTTCGCCATTGGTTGTGATGCCCTAAGATATTTAGTAAGCTTTAATCATATAAACTGCTGTTTGATGCGGTTGAGTAAAGTCCAAAACGGCATTACCCATACTATCATAATTATTAACCGACATATTATCAGAATTATAAGTATCAGAGTACGAATTAATTGCCATACTTCCCTTATCAATTACAATCTGCATTGACTCGTGACCGTGAGCTTGGGGTGGTTTAGTCATTCTATTATTTTCAAAATCATTAGGACCACCAATTTTAACACCAGCACCCTGTCTGTTGATAATAGATCTAGCAGTTTGAAATGTAATATCACTACCACTTTCACCAGAAGGGTTTCCAGTATGCTGAGAATTTAACGCTTTAATATTAGGATTATGCCCGTGACCAGGAAGGTTTTCGAGACTCATCATCCTACTTTGATAATGAATTTGTTTTCTAAAAATCGAATTAGAACTTGTCATCTGACCAGTAGCATTTCCAGTTAAGGTCGATGAACTATATTGAATTACTTTATTGGGTCTACCATTAATAGACCAGTCTGCATTCAAACTCACATTTCCGCTATTATTATTTGAATCGCCAACGTAAGTAGATCCCTTATGGAAAGGTATCTTACCATTGTTTAAATCAGGGACTTGAAATTGACCTGATGCATCAGAACCACCATAAGTGTATCCAATAACAGCTTTAAGTAAAGGATAATCATCATTGGCGTTGGCACCACCATCACACGCCAACCATCCAGGAGGAAGATCTGAACTACCTCCACCCCACGCCATAATTGTACCGATCGCGGCATTTTTGAAGCCGCGAATTTCTTCTAGATTTTTTGACATTAGAGTTCGATTATACGCCAACCAATAACAGAGTTGATATAAAGCAGACCGAAACCTGCGCCAGGTGTCTGAATAATTAATTCTCCACCAGCATCTCCTTGAATAGGATTGCTGCTGCCAGATCCTGTAGTAATCTTAATTTGCTTATTGTAAGTCAAAGCATCAGTAACATCCAAGAAACGAATCTGATCACCTTTTTGAGGTGATGTAGGAAGTGTAACCACAACTTGCGTTCCAGTAAATGTAGTAACATAGTAATTAACGTTACTGACTACCGTGATGTCCGAATCAATTTCTTCCCACTTACGACCAGCAGTAGGTGTAAAGTAACCAGTAACTTGATTTATGTCAATACTACCATCAGTATTAACTTTAAAGTTATTAGAGCCACCACTATTTACATCTAGTTGTCCGCCCTCAAGTTCAATATTGCCAGTGACAATTTGATTTCCACCGACATTTAAGTCACCGAAGATACCAGCACCACCATCAACAATCAGAGCTCCAGAAGTAGAATTTGATGACGCTGCATTACTATGAACTCTAAGTGTACCAGTATTATCACTGTCGTTACCAACAGCGGTATTACCAGTTGCAGAATCAATATAGAATGTTGTGTCTGTGGAAATATCTGCTTTCTTGACAGTAAAGTCATCTCCCAGAGTTAGGGATCCAGTAGAACCAATTCTAGAATTAGGAACACTAGCAGTACCATCACCAACAAAGTCAACCTGACCAGTAGGTGTTACCTTCAGTCGAAGATCACCGTCATCAAAGATAGTGAAGACTTCAGTAGCACTGATCTCAATTTTAGTAGAACCATTGACCCATAGTTTCTCCGTGGCGCTAGGAGTTGCTTCACCGATAGACACATTGCTATTGGCATCCATCTGGATACCACCGCTAGCATTACCGATACGAGCAGAACCATCTGCCTTAACAACTAGCTTCGCAGTAGAAGCATCGTCAAAATGATCATTGCCCCAAACTGCATCGCCAACAACAATGTTTTGACCAGCATATGTCACATAGTTTAGTGAATCATCTGCTTGTCTCTGATCAATGTCACTCTTAAGAGTAGAACCAGAGTCAATCTGGTACATCTTATTAAGACCGCCTCTTACATAGAGTGCCTTAGTGACTGTCAGATCACCAACCATCTCGTGTTGACCACCACTGAGGGCAGTGAATGTGCCATCGATAGTTAAGCTACCACTAGATTGACCACCACCGACTGCCTCGCTCTCTCCACTGCCTACAGCACCAGCTCGGGCAATGATATCACCACCAACCCAAAGACCGATGGATCCAACAACTTCAGCTGTATCACCCGTGTTGATAGAGACACGACCCACGCCGTTGCCATCATCATCGAAAGCACGGAAGGTGTGGATACCAGTTGGGTTAAGGTTATCGCCACCAGCCCATAGAGAGTTGCGGAAGATACCAGAACCCTCAACGTCCAGAGTCTGCAGAGGAATCACGCTACCGTTGGTAACGCGAGTATTCTTCAGGTTGACCCCCAGACGCATATCGTTGCCTGTAGCAATCGAAGTAGAACCAGTGCCAGTGGTGTACGTGGTTAGTGCGTCCGCACCAATAACACCCCACTCTCTCCATCCATAGGAGGGAGTCTCACCTTGCTGGAATCCATCAGTCTGACACCAGATCCAACCCACCGTGGTGTTATAGTTGACATTAGCAATTCTATGTGCTTCACCAACAGTTTCAGTACCACGCAGTTCAATTGTACCCTCTTGCTTAAAGCTTTCGGATGCAGGAACTGTCTTGTCTTTCGATGTCTTGATCGAATAATTAAGACCAGAGGAAATGTTTCTGGGGTTAAGTTCCCAAACAGCGAACTGAATAGTGTTTGGTTTAAATGGAGGGTTGAAGACCATATCAGTCTCAACCAGTGCAGGGTCAACACCAGCAATACCAGTGTTAGCAACTGACTTAATTGTCAGAGAACCAGGGTCATCGGAGCTGTCAGCAAACTGATCACCAACCTCAATCGTAACAGGGGTAGAGAAGAATGTACCACCAGGTGCAGAGATCTGGAAGTCATTGATCAAGTCAAACTTAACTTTGTTGTTGACAGTTAGAGTGTCAACTGTGACATCGTTAGTGTTGGACTCTTCATCTTGGTTCTCACCAGCGACTCGCAGCACGGAGTCATCAATCTTAGTCTCTTCACCAGAGATAGCGTTGATACGCTGGTTACCCACGAACAGGTCACCGTTAGCGTTCAGACCAGAGTAGAAGACCACACCGCCGTCTTGACGCTTCGCCTGAGAGAACAGGACTTCATCGTCAGAGAGCACATACTCCTGTCTAGAGGGGAATGCAGTGGAGTAGTTACCAGGACCGAAACCAGTGTATTCAAAAGTATGGTTGCCAGAACGTGCCTGTGAAGGACGACGCAGCTCCATATAGATTCGTCTATCAGCAACAGCACTACTAGTACCCTCAACACCGATTAGACGATCTTCGCGAGAAGCAACCGCCTTACCATCCATTGCACTGAGAGTAACAGTCGTATTTCTCTCTACGTTGAGAAGGAGAGATTCAACTGCTTCTTTTGTGACACTGTTCTTGTTATCATCAGCAACCACGAGACCGTGGACATAGTTATCAGCAACAGAATTACTGGCAGGAGCATCTTTAATCTGCGATCCATCACCATCAGGGTCAAACCACAGAGGATCGTCAGCAAATAGCTCAGGATACAGTCTTTCGGTAGGATGTCCGAACTTGAATGTATTAAACTCAGAAACTGAAGGCGAGAAGTCACCACGTAAACAAGTCAGGTAGTAAATACCATCCTGTTGGTTATAGATTCTGCGGCGCAGAGTCTTAACGCGATACACATAGTAAGTGTTTTCAACTTCCTCAACATCAGTAACACTGACAATCTTATAATCTTTCTGGTTACCGTCAGCTTCATCACGAACAAAGTCTCCAGGAGTCAGCGTGTAAGCAGGGGCATTACGGATAACATACTGTTTGCCGAGATCAGATTCGTAATCTTTAAAGTCGTCACGACCACCATTGGGTTTCTCAGCGAGAATACCAGTTGCAGAACCACTAGCAAAAATAGTAGTGGTACTATCATTATACTTCAGAGTAGGCAGTAGAGGGAAATCACTACGAAGGACTAAACGAGTAGTACCACCCTCAATATAAACTTTATGAACGACAGGCAAGTTGCCACTAATCTCACTGCTATCAGAGAAACCAGACCAAGCAACTGCAAGTCCTAGCGTGAAAGTACCTGTAACACTGGAGAGTTTAACCTCAGTTAAAATTGTACCTGATGCTAAAGCTGTACCAGCAGCAATATTAGTATTAATTGTGTGATCGAAGACCGTCAATTCAATGCGATCGGTACCACTAATATTCTTTAGTCTGGCAGATTCGATGGTAAATTTGATACCACAATCAGACACCAAAGACTTGCTGTTGCCAGTCAGATAGGGATCGTAATTATAATCTGCTTCAATTGCGAGGTTGTCTCCACTAGCAGGATCAACAGTCGGAGAATCACCAAAGAAGACGGGAATATCAGTAGTTGCATCAACAGCTTCCAGAACAATCTTCTGAGGTCTTAGTCTTCTATTCTCGTCAGTTCTGACCTTAAGGACATAACCGAGCAAGGGTTCTCTAACGTTGTCAATTTCCTTTGGTACAACGTATCTGAGTCTATAGATACGGTCATCTTCCCTACGGCGATCGTTGACACGCTTGATATAGGTGTTGGAAGTTGTGATGACTTCTTCATTAACATACTCCGCAAGAGTGGAAACACGTTGATAGATTTGGTTTGGTTGCTGAGCTGTGTTTAGTACATTCAGATACCACAGACCATTACGACCAGGAGATGCAGTCATCTCAGGGTCATATTTTAGAGGATGCCTAGTATTACAGGAGAAGATAAAGACTTCATCTTGATTGGTAACACCAACAGTACCACTAGATGTAAATGAATATGGAACACCACCACCTTGAATGGCAAGTGCTGATGACAATGCAACCTTTAACTTATTAGTATTACCAGCAGTATTATCGTAAATGGCATAATACATCTTGTTCGCATCAATACCACCAGGCAGTTGCGAACCAGGCTTAGCACGGAAGAAAACAGGAGTTGCTGCTTTAGTAGCAAAACCTTTATCAAAAACGTGAGAAGATTCTAAAGTAAATTCATTAGTAGCAGGGTCAGCATTGACGACCTTGTACTTAAATGGAGTTGGGTTGACATCAAAGATGTACTGCTGCATCGAGATCTGAACGCCAGCGTTCAATGCCTCGGGGATATTAATTGCGTTACCCGCAGCTGCATCATCCTCAGATGCTGCCAGAAGGAATGTGTTGAGGTCTTCTGTAGGGAAAGTCTGATCGGGCGGTACAGGCGCTGTATGGCGACCAGGAGCAATTACATAATAAACAGTGTTTGCTTCCAGACCTTTAGGTAGTCTGACTAGTTCGTTGCCAATATTAGGATTGACCCGTGTTGGAACTAAACGAACAGGTGTGCCTGTATACAGACCGTGTGCTTCAGGGCAGGAGAAGATCGTAGCACGATATACAATAGTCTCACCCAGAGCATTCTGCACTGACTGAGTAGCAGTTGCCAGACTGCTCACCGTAAAGGTGTCGAAACCAGATGGAGTAAGTTGTGCTGACCTTTCCTGAGGACCAGATTCACCAGCAGAAATATCAGGATCTAGCTTAGCATAAATTCTATCTTCACGCTTAGAACCAACTTTATAATCCTGCAGAATGTAAGTTGGTGTGCTATCAGGATCAGCAATTTCCTCAGGTTCGCCTGAAAGGTAAACACGAGTAGAACCAGCTGGTTCCTTAGAACCAAGAATATCAATACCGTAGTATGGAGGTTGGGTAGTATCGTCTAGATCAATTGTTTGTGGAGGAACAATATCAGTAACGAAACCGTGCTTGTCTTGGAAGAAAGCAAATCCCTTAAATCCGATAGCATCCAGAGCGGTGTTACCGAAGTTAGAGTTAGAGTTGGTGATTGAAATGTCAGCACCAGACTCAATCAGGAAGTGATCTGCAAAACCCACCGCGAAGATGGACACAGCCTGAATGAACGCATCATTCGACAATCTAACGTGAGCGTTTCTCCACTCATTCTTAAAGTATGCTCTACCATCTGTGTGATAAGGAGTGGTAGCAAACGAACCAGTTGCCAGTTCTTCAGGGTCAGTAACAGCAACACCGTTCCAAGCAGATTCAAACTGCGCAGTTTCTTCGTTGAACTTAGTAAACGCACGATCGTCTTTCTGCAACGAAACGCCCGTGTACTGAGCACACACCATCGACTTGAATCCAGTAACCTTGGATCCATCAGCGTGCATACCTGCCAGACCCCAAGTAGAACGGATCGACAGGTTAAAGATATAAGGAGATGCAGAGTCAACAGTATCAATCTCTGCCTGAACAACAGCGTTCTCATTCAGTCTGTTAGGAGGAAGAGAAGCTGTCGTATATGTCTGACCAGAGATCAATGTCGGAATTGACTGGTTGACACGATAGTAGAAAAGAGTGTTATCTGCGGGATCCAGACGTGTAATCAGGAATGAACCGTGCAGATCATTAGTTAGTCCAGTATCATCGATGGTAACAAATTGAGCTACGAAATAACCGTGAGGTGCTTTCGTTTTAACTCTAATTTCAGTTGCATTACCACCCAATGCCTGTGGAGTGATCGACTCAATAACCTTTTTGTCAGAGAGTGGACCCACAATACGGTTTTCAAGATCCGTCTCTTGAATAGCACCGTCAACGTTAATATCGACGACCATATTTTCATATGCGTCACCAATTTTGTCGTAGTAGAGTTGCAGATCTTCAGCATCTGCAAACTCAAAGTTTGTAATCTTGTGGTGAGAAAAAGTTGGGTCAGCTTTATTTCCAGAAGCATCAAAGTATACCTTCTGCTTACCATCAAAGATAGAGAATTGCCAGAAGTAACACCCACCAGTTACATTAAAAATAGATGTCTTTGGAACCGACACATCTGTTGGGTTTGGCACATACAGAGGACGAATCTTTGTCTTCCTGAGGTCCATACCCACCAAGGAGGTACCTCTAGGAACAATAACACCACCAGTTGTTGAGTTAAACTTGTAGAGATCGTTTTGGGAGTTGCCTAAGTCAAAGTTCACATTAGATGTGAAATCTGCGATATCGTTAACAGAAAGAACACCAGGACGGTTGTCAATATAGTGGTCTCCAGGAGACAACACGACTGTAAATTCGTCAAATCGATCGTTATCAGGACCCGATTTATACGAAAATCTAGCAACTTCGAGAAAAGCTCGCTGAATACTCTTAAATGGTCGAGTTGGGGAGTTGCCCCTGTTGTTCACATCATCCGACGCATTAAAGTCATCAGGAGAAACATAAACAAAACGCCCAGTTTTACTGGAAATTAGATTCTCTAGTCTGGTAAGTGCCATTACCTAAAAATTATTATGATGGTGGTCCTGTCTTGGTATTTATCAGACGAACATTCCTTTGTCTGACATATATCGAAGTGTAGTCTTCATATCGCCAATGTGCGTCATACCAATTGCACATTGAGGATAAGTTGCTTCATTTCCAAATTCATTTCTGAATTGATAATCTTCAAAGTCTTTTCCTAGCTCATATCTATGAAAGTCTTCAACACCTTCAATTTTCTTCAAAAGTTGTGCCATACGATCACACTCTTGACTACTGTTAGAGTATATAACTGCGGTTTTAGTTAGTACCATATTGACCCCAAAGTTTACGAACAGATTGAGTAATTGGCAAACCACCAATTCGTTTTTCCAGCAATAGTCCTGAGGGAGAAATAACTAGAAAAACAGGAGTAGCAGTTACGCCATATTTTTTAGCAAGAGCAAGATTTTCTTCTGGAATAGGAGTATCACTGAAGTCTTCCAACTCTATTTGTTCAATCAGACTCTCTCTTTCATCGTGAAGAGCTTTGATATATTTTTTAACTAAACCACAAGGACCACAGGAGTCCTTGGTAAACAGCAAAAATCGGTTCATTACTTCTCCTTGTGATCGTAGGTAATTACAATTTTCTGATGTTGGGTCTTTTTATCAGTGCAAATATAGTGAGTTGCTTCACCACCCAATATTTTGCATATGTTATCTAGTTGGATTTCGAGTGCGAATTTAGCAGCATCTTTCATAAGTCAAGCTCAAGTTGCAGTTTGCGTTCTTCTTCTATTCTATTGTGCTCTGCCCACATTTCAGCAACCATATCTATTGGTGGGGGTGTCTGATAAGGTGGTGATGGTTGTGATTGCCACTTATCAATCGTTTCCTGTGTAGGGACAGTAATTCGGAAGGGATAATCTTCCTCCTCAAACTCCTTATTCATATCAATATATGTTTGAGGAGTGATCTCAACTCTTTCCATTTTGTTCATACCAAGGGTGTTGATACAGCTTCAGAATTGAATCTTCTCCGTTTTCATAATGTTTGACCAATCTGTCAACTTGCTTTCGGTCAGCTCCACAAGGAGCGTTCTTCAAACACATAATAATTAAATCTGTATCACTGATAGCGGGTTTAATCGTAAACCCCCACTTATCAACTTCACCTTCAATAGGTGCTTCTGGACTATCGAACATCGTTTTTCTACGACAATAATTTGGACAATGAAATAACTAAGAGGAATGTAACCATAATAACGATATCCCAAGATTTTGTCATTACAAAGTAAGGGAGTGTAGCACAGTCACCCAAGAAATTGAGTGCGACACCGAACGTTGTATTGATATGGAGGATAGTAAAATAAGCAATGATCACGAGACCACTGCCCAATACTCTCATAGGGACAATCACATTTGTCATAATGTTCTTTCTAATCTGTTTGTAGCTTGATCTGGAAAGTCTCTTGGTCTACTATCAGTGGCATTATCAGTTTTAGGAGAACCTTCGTTCGCCTTCATAGTATGCTGATAGTTTGGTCTCGGATATCTCATATAGAATGGATCAGGCATCCAATAGGTAACTTGCCATTCTTGTTCGGGACACAGCTCAAGATGTTTATCTACACTATGGCAGAAACTACCGAGTTGAATGTATCCATCGTGAGTGATGCATTTGTTGTCGCCATTAGCAACTAAGAACATCATCTTACTACTCAATCTCGCTGCCTCCAATCATCAGGTTTGTCTCGTTGAAACCAATCTTTAATGTCATCAGCACTGTTGAACCCCGTTTTATGATTGGATGGATCGGGGTCTCCTAAACCCATCCTATTCAGAAAATCGTCGGTACTACCTTCTTCAATGTCTTGTGCTGCTTGGCGTCGTGCTTGCTTTAACCAATCCCTAGCAAGTGTGTGAGATTTAGCAAGCTTTTCTGCCCAGATCATATCGTCTAATTGTACTTCCTCCTTGTTTGCGATCTTTTTACAAATACCTTCTAGTCGAAGGCGATAGGCGGTAGAAAGCATAAGATTTAGTCTCTAAAATCTAGTTTTAGCTCAAGATCCTCTAATTTGAGGTATTCGGCGTGTGCAGTCTCTTGACGCTCACACACAATATTTAGAATATCAGTCATTATTGTGTCATTGTCAACATAGTCATCGATATACTTGTATATCGCTTCTTTCAAGTACCGATATCGATGCCATTCTGGCGAATAAGGTTTGTAAGACATAATTAAAATAATAAACTCCTGAGGCAGGATTTGAACCTGCGACCAAACGATTAACAGTCGTCCGCTCTGCCACTGAGCTACTCAGGATTGAGAAGGGGGCAGTGCCCCCATATTATATCAGAAGAACCTTTGTTCTGCAATGTTTTGCAGTTGAGGGCGAATCAGTGAATTAGCAGACGAAATGAACTTAACCCAACAGCTGTTGTCAGACCCGTTGAACGGAATTGCCGTCTGTTGATTCCCAGGAAATTCAAGACCTGTAGAATCTACATATGCATTATAAAGACAGACGAAACGTGCAACAGCAGGTTCCCACTTCTTATAATCAGTAGTTGCTCCAGTAATATCCTCTTGAGTAACGTTACGTGCTTTCTTACCGTAAATAGGACGAGACTTATCACCCCAGTCACAGAAATAGTAACGTAGGCAACCTGCAAAAGAGTCGCAGCTGTTCAATTCATCAACTTTGTTGATGTACTTAGAGAAATACTTTAGGAACATTGCACCAGCAAGAGTACAACTACCACCAATTTCTTTAGAACAATCGTTCTCAGTAAACGCCTTTAAATAGCGTTCCGTTTGTCCTTGAGCGTCCTTTACCGCATTAGCGATATAGGTGTGACGAGGAGCGTGGAACGCAGCGTCAGGAAGTGTTCCAGCGATACCGATGTTAAACTTGGCGCAGAACTCATATAGAGCAACTGCTTTCGGGTCGCGAGCATAAAATGCGGACTTAAATCGGTGATCACCAGTTTGATTGGTGCGATAGTTCGCATCAACATTGTGATCATTAGATTCGACGCGAATCATCTCTTCCACAGAGAGATCACGTGAATGGAATTTTAGTGAAATCGCAATACGGGCATCGAGATCTTGAGTAACTCCGTAGAGCATAGAAACACGATTGTTTCCTTTAGTTACAGATACAAACTTCTGTCCAGGGCGATAAAACCCAGAAAGAGTATCAGCTGAACCATAAGAAAACCCGCCACGATTAGCGAGATGGACACGATGATTTCCGTACTTCAATTCGAGAATACGGTTGTAATAAGGCGAACTCATAAGATCGCCAATTCGTGCTAATACAATAACAATATCGTTGTCGAAATAATTGTTTCCGCTTTCATAATCGCGGATAACATCCTCCATTAGGGGGAGGTTTTCAGGACAACGGTCAAGTACAGTGAAATTGGAAAAATAATCCCTATCTGTACCTTTTACCTTTTGGTCGAACACATCAACGATGCGTACCAATTCATCCATACGGATGATTTCGGACATTGTAATAGACATTTAATTTTACTCTTAGTGACGGATTCCCGTCGTGAATAGGGCTAGACAATCTAGAAGTTGAGAGTCTAGGAGCAGTTTAGAGTCATACTCGGGACTTTTAATTAATGAGAGTACTCTTGCAAGTGCTTCAATACTTCACTCAAAGCGTGATGTGCGCCATCGTGCCATTGACCTGTTTTATCTTGATGTTTACCATCATACAGCTCTGTCTTGAGTTTGTAAACCTTTGCCTCAAGATCAATTTTAGACAATCTAGTACGTGGCATCAGAACCAGTCAGAAGACCACTCTTCCTTACCAGCTGCTGACTGAGGAGCTTGGGTAGTTCCCTCTAGAGGAATGCTGTTGTCATCAGGATTAGTCTGAGGAGCATTTGCCATCTGGTCTCCCATACGCTCAGTTGCTTCCTGTTCACTAACTAGATCAACGTTAAAAGAGAATGTGATACGAATTGTACCATCAGGATTCTTATCAATTCCAGGTTGCCTATGAACAAGATGATCAAGCTGAGAAGGGAAGAGAACAACGTCACCTTCTTCAATAGAAAGTGTCATTTCCTCTTTATAGCAACCATAACCCATCATATCAGGATCAAAGAATTGCTTCGCATAACGAGGTCCTTCCGTGTACATACGGTCAGGATTTAGGAAACTAGTTCCCTTATGGACCTTTGGATCAAAGTTAATATAATAGATTCCAGACAGATGTGATGGAATATGGTTATGGGACTCTTGATTCTGCCCAGGTCCATATGCATTGAACCACTGCTGCGAAACCATAAAAGCGTGAGGATAAAACTCCGCAAGCTTGATAGATTCTTGAATATTGATTGAAAGATCTTGCAGAAGACCTTGAATGTCGATTTCTGTTTCTTGAGTATGGTCTTGTAGACTATTATCGAAGAAAGTGGTGTAGCAATCACACTCCCAGCAAGCAGGACCGTCATCAACGTTGCTATTAGACTTAATAGCGTTCCAACGTTCTTGAATAACAGGCTCAATCAGGTTCTTCCATTTCTCGTGCGTTTGAAGTCGTCCACGATATACGAACTTTGGAAAAACTGAAAACAGACCATACTGGTCTTGCTTGTTTGTTTGTTGTGCCATAACGAAGTTATTACGGAGAAGTGTTCTAGACGTATTTATTGTACAGTATGTGGGCGGTTTTTACAACCACCCTGTGTGAATAAAATCACAAAACCCTATGGGTCAAAAAAATGTCGGAGTTTTTTTTCCGACTTTCTGGTAACTGGAAGTCAATTTTCCACAGCTTCGAGAAAATCTGTAGGTTCACAGTAGACCATATAATCCTCGCCTTCGCTCTTGCACATCTGCATCAACCTCAGGAACGCTTCGTAATCATCAGAGCAATCAAGGGTCTTAAACTCACCTTCATCTGACACAAGGTGGATGGCACGGGTTTGCACATCAACGATGATCTTGTCAACGACTGAGTTGTCAGGCATAGGTCTTTGTTAGTACTCCGTTATTATAGCAGAGTATAGAGGGGTTAGTTCAGGAAGATGGACGCTCCAGCAATTGTCACATTAGCTGTGGCAGTGATGGTGGCGTTCACACCTGCAGCTATTGTAGCAGATCCTGCCGCTGCTGTCATCACATTGTTACCAGCGACAACGTTTGTGATCTTATTGCCCACGACCACAGAGCATATGTCGTTACCCGTCATAATCTTCTCTACCCTACCAGCACCACCAGAAGCACCGATGATCAGGGTCTTAGCAGGAGCACCAGGAGGAATGCTAGGCAGAGGAGGGATAGGTGGGATGCCAATGATCTTCTCAGACTCTCGACCACCCACAACCTTCTCGTGGTCACCTTTAATCACAGTGACCATATGCCCTAAACTGAGCAGAGAGAACGTACCTCTAGGGTCAGTCATCGCGATGGTTCTCTCACCAAAGATCTTATCCTCTTGAGGACCAGTAACTGTAGTGTCTGTCATATCAGCCAAACTAGTCTCCTTAGGTGCTGATCTAACAATTTTAGATTTACTATTCAAGGCGAGTGCTTGATCAGCAGAAAGCGTAAGGTTTTTGCCAGCATTAATATTGAAATTGCCCTCTGCTCTGATATTGATGTCCTTATAACACTGAATATCAATGTCATTATCAGCTTCTACCTTTGTTTTACCTGCAACTTCAATAATTGCATCATTTCCCAATTTAATTGCGGCATCACCTTCACAGTGAACAACCAGCATCCCTCCCTTTTGATTTGTCGAAGGAGACTTAACTGCTTTGATGCAAACAGCTCCATCATCGCGTAACCATAAGTGATGCCCTGCTCGGTGCATCATAAGCATATATGGTTTGTCTTCTGAATCGCAGACCTGCCATATGTGACCAGATCTGCTGATTGTAGAAGTTGTTGTAGGTTCTGTTGGTTTGCTTTTCGATGATGACATTAGGGACAATCCACATAGTTGGCAGGATCTTTGGCGAGACCTTGCAGAATAAGTTCGGAACGATCTTCAGGAACACATTGAAGATCTGCTTTGGCACGGGCACCAAACCCGTCTCCTCCAGTAATTATAACCTCAGGAGTCTCAACATATTGCATACCTCCCTTGATTAAAACAATATTATCAACAAATCCCTCCGAACTGAGAGATGCTTTGGCAATAGAGCTATCACCATTTACATAAACTGTCGGTGCTTTCGTATACAATCCACCTACATTCTGCAAAGAGAATCCAACTAGTTGGCAAATAATACCACCAGGAATTAAATTGCCAGTGTAACCTTGACCACCTCTAATAACTCTAACTCGGGTAAGATATCCCTGACTATTCAAAATAGGTTCAACGAATCCACCAAAACCTGTGTTACTTTCAAGAGATATAAAAGGTAAAGCAGTATATCTAAATCCAGGTTTAGTTACAGGGATGTCAACGATTCCACCGTCGTTGTTGATTATAGGAGTGCCAAACTCAGGTGTCCCGTCACCAAAACCATCATCATCGTCACCAAAACCATCATCATCATCATCACCGCCGCCAGTACTAGTATCGGTATCGGCATCCTCACTAGCCATAAGAACAGCTGTTGCACTAGCACCAAACTCATCGATAGAAAATGTAAGATTCTCTGGAACGTCAGCAAATCGATCAGGGCGAACCGTAATTGTAAATTTCGCTTCACCATCTTCAAAACAAACTACTCCAGTTAGAGGTTGAACGATATCCTCTGGAGTAATGCCAGCACCAAATATAGTATAAGGAAGACAAAGCCCATCATCAATGGTGCCGATGATTGTAACGACAGCCTCGCAACCAGGTTCAGAGCAAATTTCTGGAGGATCAATTGTGATATCGGTAATCACCCCTGTTGGCTCAGGTACCGATGATTCTCCAGATGGATCCTCAACCAGACACGAAGCAGATATACCCAATCCATTTAGTTGAACGATAACTTGTTCTTGAACCTCAGAATCTGATTCATCTACATCGTCTTGACGCAATTTAATTTCAACAAAATCAGACCCATCTTCAGCAACTGTGAATGTTCCTGCCAAATCAGCAGCAGAATTCACCATTTGTATTGGACCACCGCTTTGCTTAATCCATTCAATGTCTCCAAAAGTAATACCAGTCTCAGCTCTACCAATTGTATAGTTAACTGTCGATCCCGTATCCACATTAACAGTATTCATTGTAAAGACAACCGTTTCTCCTTCGTTTACTTTCGATTTATCAGCTGATAAAGTATAGAAAGAGTTGTTATCAGGCAACAATGGAGGTACTATAGGAGGAATGAAAGGTGGAGTAGTTGGTGGTACTTCTGGTAATGTTGGTGGTGGATTTGTGGGAGGTGGGCAAACTAAAACAATACCAGTTTTCTTTCTGACTTTTCCACAACCATCATTAAGTTTCATTTTCACATAGAAGTACTTACATTCCTTCTCTTTCTCCTTCAGAGTTCTAGTTTCTCCAGGTCTTCTAAAACCACCGCCAGAACTTTTATCTTTAGTTGCAAATACAATTAAAGCTTTTCCTGACTGACTAAACTTAGCTTCGCCTCCTTTCACACTAAGGATTCTGATGCGTGCGTTTTTATCTTTACGATCATCACCTCTATCATCCTTAAGCCAAATTTGACTCTGCTTTAACTTTACCTTGATAGGTTTGTTAGTAGGATTTAAGTTCTCATAAGAGATAAGATAACGTCTTCTACCCTTTCTACCCTCTCCAAAAGGAGCTTGAAGTTTTACTTTTTTGATAACACTATTTTCTTCTCTAGTGTTTCTATAGATCTGACCTTCGCCATCTTTACCAGTTCTTTTCTTTCGCCTCCAAGTTTTGTTACCAACACTAAATGAATCTAAAGCAACTCCGTGTTTTTCAGCATCATCATCAGTCCACATCTCAATCTCTACGGTAACTTCACCAGTAGTTTTGTTGCGACTTGAATTATTAATAGTTCGGATAGGAATTACTTTGCTACGATCACCCCGACCAAACCCCATAAATCCAGAGGTAGCACAATAGTCTTCACCAGCTTTTGCAGTACCATCAGCCGTGTAAAAAGTAACTGCAGATGAAGTAGTCAAATCACCTGATCTAAAGATAGGCATATTTGCAGTTTGACCACCGAAAATGTTAATATCACCTGCTCTAAAGAAGCGACGGAAACAACGTGCTTTTCTTTTACCCCTACGGCGAACACCTGTAGGAGTTTTACCTCTCTTATCAGAGTCGAAAGGAAATTTTTCTTTCTTGCCAGTTTTTTTATTTTTCTTTCTTCTTCTTCTCCTCCTCCTATCATTATTGTTAGGATCGTCATCATCATCTAGATCATTGATGTCATCAAAACTACCTTCTCCTATTTCATCGGGGACTTGTATTCCCCAAATATTCACATCAGTTTGTGGTGCAGGAGCAACCGTTGCAGCATCACAAACACCATCGATCGGGAACTGATCACCATCTTGTAACGATGCGAGAAGTTCATCCAGATCATTGTATCCAGCTTTGAGTCCCGCGAATGTACCAGACTTAGTAGATCTCTTGGGAGGTCCGTCAGAACAAGAAGCAATACCTGTGCAAGAGATGCCCAGGAGTTCCATCACTGCACTGATTGCACCACCAACTACATCACCAATCGAACCAATAGCACCAAGGACAGATGAAATACTACCAAAGATGTCGTCAATAACACCTGTGATTTCCTGCATTACTTTGCCGAGCAGTCCATCAACTAGACGCTTTGTCTGACAAGCAGCCCAGTTAACAACACTACCAATGTAACCCATCAAAGTTTCTTCGATGAAGTCTTCCATCCTTTCAAAGATGTCAGTCATCGAACAACCCATTCTTTCTAGGGCCTCAGTAAACCAATCAACAACTTGCTTTAAACAACCAGGAAGAGGTTGAAGAACTGCCTTGATTAATTTTTGAATAACTTCCTTCAGTTTTGCCATCAGCATACCGAAAGATCTAGAGATGACAGCTTCTATAATTGTCTGTATTCTAGTAATGTATCCTTTAGCAATCGTCTGAAGGTCAAATAGTTCACCAGTATACTTACTAACATAGTAAGAACCAATGTTGCCATTAGTAGACTGAACTGCACCAAAAAATTCAGCTAAAACTATCTCAGTCTTGGTTGCTGGATTAGTTGCGCACTTACCATCAGCTACAGCAACATCAACAGCACCCTGTGGATTACCACCAGGAGAATATGCTTCTACCAGACCAGCAATCTTTCTATTGACATCATCATCTCCATAAGCACCAATAGGTTTAGTGCCAAAGTTTTTATTCTTTTCTTTTTGATCGTCAGTAACGTGAGATGTTGGATCGGGAAGATCGCCTGTCCTACTATCCTGCGAAATATATCTTTGTAGAGGTGCGTATCCAGCTTCTGGTCTCTTTGCACTGGCATTAGCAACAGCACCTTGTGAACCTACGACTAATCTCTGACGTGAATCACCATTAATAAAGAAGCACCAAACAATGTCCCCTTTTCTAATGTTGTGACTAGAACAACTAGTGGCAGTACCACCAGATGCATTACTAGGCATCAAAACAGCTGCCCAAGGAAGATCCTGCGTGGCAGGGACAGGAATAAATTCTCCAGATTGACCAGTACGAAACTCTTTATTAATGATTCGTACTTTGACTCGACCTGAAGCTTTAGGGTCCTTTACATCCTCAATAAAACCTTTTTGCATTCCAAAAAGGTCTCTCATTCCAGCAGCGTTGTGAGAGTTATCCAATATTAGTCCTCGTAAATTCTACATTCGTCTGCTTCTGGTTCCATCTCACAGTATAGTTCCAGAGGAGTGGGATCGTGATGATCTCCTGCTTCAATCTCTGCTTTATGGTTAGTAGCATAGACTTCTAGCTCTTTCAATTCACCTTCAATGTGACGACGTTGCTGTGGAGATGTAGATGCATTGTCTAGGATCTCTTTGTCTTTTGCGATGTGCTTTTCGATGCTTTCCATTGTTTGGGAAGAAAACTTAAAGGGGTAAAATTTTGGCGGGACTTTTTTTCCGAAATTCTGGTGTATTTATTCCGAAATTGCCACGTTTTCGATGACTTCTACAACTTCTGTGTCATCATCAGAGTTTTCGATGTTCTTTTTCAGAGCCTCAAGTCCTAAGGCAAGTTGTCCATACAGTTTAGCAAGTACAACTTCATCCTTCTCTTCAGATAGTTTATCGAGGATCGCGCTGAGTCCACGAGTCATATGAGAAGGGTATTGATCTAGAAATTCTTTGTTCATTGTTAACAATTTTTGTTCATAGAATCCTTAACGAGTGTCATAGAAGTGAAGCATTCGCGAGGTGTCATACTATATCTATGCGCCAATCTAAAGACTAGATATGCGCCACTCCTACGAAGGTCTTCATCGTCAGCATCCTTAGCGTGATCAGGTTTAGAAGACTGGATGTGCAATTTAATTTTTTGTCCAGCTCTAAGTTCTGAATTGCCAGGTACGACAACGTTAGTTACATTCATTGCCATAGTAGCACGACGTGCGTTGTATTGGCAAATTGTATACGGACCCCAGTCAGGGTACTCTGTTTCTACATCACTACCATCTCTTCCAACAGTATCTCCTGCAGCTTCTTCTTCATCAAAGAACGCTTCATTAGTTGTGTCAATTTTAAATGTTTTAACTGCTTGAGTATTATTAGATGTAGAAGTTTGATAGTCCTCCAACCACTGCAACATCCAGATAGGAAATCTGTCTTGTGTACCTATGTGTCCCCATTGTTTCCAATGTTCTTTTAGGTTCCACCTTTCTTCTTTAAATTCTTGGGTGTCCGTGTTGGTTACTGCCATTATAGCAGAGAAGACTCCTTTGTCTGCCATTGCTTTGAGATCACCATCTCTTTGCACATTATAGTTATTGATAATCAAATGAGCTGGAATTTGATTGGTGTTTGCAGGTGACTGATAGTATTCCCAATGGGGTTTGACACCATCAAACGCATCGTCTCCTGTAGACAACAGATAATCAATGGAAGCAAAGTTATATCCATCTCTCGTTCCCCAAAGAAAATATCCACAAGTATTAGCTTGCTCACCTGCTTTAGGAATCGATTGAGTGCATACTCTCCTCGCCATCTTATCAAGCGAGATACCTTCGCCAGCGATGTGTAGCTTATTAAATGGTGCGGAACCACGTAATTGCACCCTACTACTCATCGATGCATCTTGAAATGCTGTGGCAATTACAATATCTCCTGTTCCCTTATAGGTATTCATTGCCTTATAGGTGGAGAAAGACTTACTATCTTTTTTGATCAGGTTAATTGTAGTAAGCTTACCTTTAAAGTCAACGAAAGGAGTGGAATTTGATCCAACAACAAACTCATACTCAACTTCTTTACCAGAGGTTTGATCTGTCTCTAGAGTGATGACAAACTCTTCTCCTCCTGCCAAAGGTAAGTCAGTTGATCCTAGATCATTAAGGACTGCCACTGCAGTAGGACAGATCCTTTCTAAGTCTTCGTAGTAAGTGAACGATGCTAGGTTAGGGGTAAGATTGATAATTGCACCCGAGGTCATTGTTAATTTAATACCAATTAACTTCCAGCCAATTTGAGCATCAGAAGAAGGTGCAGCCATTAAATATCTCCTTGGAATACGTGACCACCATCTCTAACAGGAGAGGTTGTCGGGAACATAGCAACATCACCAGATCCTTGCATACCAGGATCTTGTGGAGACATAGTACCTCCACCAGCATTTGAATTTGCAGCTGACATAAGCAACTGCGGAATACTTGCCAGCGGTGCGAGAGCACCAGCAATACTATCTGCTAATCCACTTTCCATACCTGACTTCTGTAGAGCGTCTGAACGATTAGCAATGTTGGAAGACATACTGCTAGCAGTACTTGCCATCCCCCGTAGCGCACTAGTGATAGGTGATACTGACAGAGCAGCTGCTGATGCTTCTCGTCCTGGAGTACTACCATCAGCAGAGTAAGAAGAACTACTACTATCCAGCGAAGGAGTACCAGGACCATCCTTAGTGAAAGGAGCGTACTTATTATATTTCGATAGAGGTTCAAACAAACTTCGACCAGAGCGACCTACGTCACGTTCTTTAGTTGCTGTTTCCCAATGAAGGTGTGGACCATAGGAGTTACCAGTGTTACCAACCTCACCAACTTTTGTTCCTGCTGCATATGTTTTACCAACTTTCAATTTACTCTGGGACTTCATATGACCGTACATATGAGTAATACCATCTTCTGTAGTAAAGTAAATCGAATTGCCGTATCCAGCACCCCTACTAGTAGGACGATTGTCAACAATCTTAGCGCCTAAAGGCAGGAACATTGGAGTTCCTGATCTAGCAGCGATATCTGTACCTTGATGCATCTTCCAAGCTCCTGACCCTGGTGCCGTTCGCATACCACGCTTAGAAGTGACAGTAATATTAGGTCTGTTACCAGTAGCTCCACCCATACCAGGTAGTTTAATAAACTCACTACTACTAGTAGGACTAGCAGGACCACCTTGTCCACGCAGTTTCCTCATCATTTCTTCTTGCTGCTTTCTTCTATTGTATAGTTTTCCAGCAAGAGTATCGTTACTTACATTATCCAAGTCACCTGTGGTTGCTTTCTGTGCATCACCACTGAACCAAGACATTGGATTCAACATATTAAATCCACCACCTTTACCACGAACAGAATTCTGTACAGGACCACCTTCTCCTTCATCACTTGTACCATCAACAAAGTTGTTTATCTTACCGAGAACATCACCTGACATCGCCCCCTCCATACCAGAAACCATACCACGAAGAGCATCACCACCCAACCAGGAAGGAACATTGTCAATTAGACCTTTAATAAATCCCATACCAGCTTGAACAACTGTGCTGATGGTTTTGACAATGTTAGTGACTAGATCAACAACACTTCTGATTGAACTGATAACAAGATTAAGTACTGGTGCTAAGGTCTTCAGCAGAACTTTGGCAATAATACCAATAATTCTACCAATGTTTTGAAGAGCTGTGACAAATCCACCACTTCCATCTTTTCCGTTACCCTTAATACCAAAAGCACCCGCGACAGTATCCAATGCACCTGTGATAGAACCAGCAAGTCCTTTAAAGTTATCAATCACAGGACCAAAAGTACCACCCCAGTCGAATGACTTGAATGTGTTGGCGAATCCTTCACCCAAGAACTTACCAACGTTCTCACCTAACCAAGCACCAGCTGCTGCACCCAGAGCAGTACCGATAGGACCGAGAGCACTACCCAGGATACCACCCACCACAGTACCGACACCAGCACCCACACCAGCACCAGCAGATCTACCAACGATCTTTGCTTTGTCTTTCTTCAGACTACCATCAGCAAGACCAGCTTTAATTTGTTCCTCATCCATCTGAGGATTCTCTGCCCTCAGTCTCTCCATTTCCTCTGTGTTTGCATCCATAGCGCCAAACCCAGCAGAGATTAGGGAACCGAGAATAGGAATTCTCTTCGCCAAACTACCAGCACCTTTTGCAACACTAGCAATACCTTTCGCATTCTTTATAGTAGATACTGCTTGTGGTGTTGCTGTTCTCGCTGCCCTAATTGTGTCACCAAGTTTCGCAGCAACACCAGGAGTAGCACGAGCACCAGCTGCACCAAGTCTAGCAGCACCCTGAACACCACGTGATCCAAGTTTAGATACTTGTGTAGCAGCTTTACCTAAGTCAAAGTTCTTAAGAGCAGTCTTAGCAGTGGTTCCAAAACCTTTTACTGCTGTAGTTAAATTTTTAAACTGTCCAGGCAATGCTTTTATTACATTACCAAAACTAGTAATAGTTTTTACCTTAAGGTTCTTAAGGTTCTTAACGATATCATCAAAGGTACCAAGGATTGCAGCTTGAGGACCAGCAGCTTTCGAGACTGCCATAAACTGCTTGACTCCCTGCGGAGTTGCTGCAGAGACTGCTTGTCTAGTAGCGCTAGCTGCATTACGAGCACTTGTAACAGTACCCTGAATACCTGTTCTAATACCTCTACCAGCACGGAAGACACCACCCGCTTCCATCCCAACATCACCAACACCACGAGCAATGTTCGGGAACGGACGACCTGCAGTGCGAAGAACATCGACATCACGAGCACCAGTAAGTCCTTGCCCAAAGAGTTTAGCTTGTGTAGGAAGATTTTTTAATCCAGCTACACGTGTAGCTACACCTCTCTGTACTCCCTCTACACCTCTCTGTGCTCCCTGTCTCGCACCACTTACAAAACCAGCAGCTCTTTCTCTAGTAGTTTTTACAGCAGCGACAAGAGAATCTTTTAAAGTCTTAGGAGTAATAGTAGTTGGGAGAGTACTGCTACCTGCACGTGCTCCCTGTCTGATAGCAATGTCATCTAATTTAGATGCAAGCTTGCTAGTATCTGACCTTCCAACCGCTTCAGCAATTGCTTGGGTTCCTCTAACAGGAAGCATCGCAGTTGACTTAGCAGCTCCAGCTATTCCCTTGCCGATTGCTCCACGAACTGCACCACCAGTCTTTGCATACTTACCAGACTTCGCAGCATCGACTCCCATCGATATCTGACGAAGACCAAACATCGAGAACCCATCTATGGGGGTCAAGATATCCTGAAGTCTAGTTAAAAACCTTGCTGTTTTTTCCCTAAAGTTACTTAGTTTTTCTCTAAGATCTATCTCAAATTCTTCTAAATTATCTGCCCACCCATCAAGAGTATCAGCAATACCTGCAGCTCCATCAGAAAACTTTGATGCTGCAGCAGTAAGAGCACCAATACCAAGTGCTATTGCACCAAGACCTAGAGCTTTCTTTAAATCTACCTTAGATTTTTTCTTTGTCTTTCCTCCCTTATCCTTTCCACCTACACCACCTATATTATACTTCTCAATTGCATTCTCTTGCGCAGTAAACTTGCTAGCAGAGATAGACTTTCTCGACAAAGAAATTTGCTGTCGAAGAAGATTGTTAGTCGTTAGCTGAGAGTTTACAACATCAGACAGGATACTATTAGTAATCTTCTGCGCGTTCAATTGCGCAGAAGAAAGAGTTGTCAGAACTTTAATGCTAGACTCTAGTGACATTATCCTGTTTGCTGTTTAAGTTTTTCGTCTTCAAGATAAGCGATAAGTAATGCAACATATACTTCTCTTTCCCACGGCATCATATTTTCAATCTCAGTAAGACTATACTTATGATGCTGCATTAAAGCAAAGTTTGTCCTAAAATAATTCTCTAAGGAATTATAGGACATCACTACCCGAAAAAAGATGCCAAACCCTCAAGTGTATACTCACAATCCACATTCGTATTAGGATTAGTTACGGTGAATGTGTGAGATAGCTTAGGCATATTCACAAAGAACGTTTGCATAGATGCAAACTGAGATGATGTAAGACTATCGATGAAAGCAATCATCTCTTTCCTGCTAGAATTAGCAGACTCATATACTTCATCACCATCAATAATCTGATCGATACAATCAGCAATAAGTTCAAACACTTCATCAGGTTTAGTTTCAACATCACCAAAATTATTTTTGATGAACTGATCCAAAGAAGGGTACTTCATTTTGAGAGCAATGTTCTCAGTCAATTCGATAGTATCGGTACTACCTTCTGGTTTAATAACCTCTACATCTTCCAAGCTAATAAGAGCATCAACCTCAGTCTCATTGTCATCCGTACAGATAACTTTGAGTTCTAGTTCTTCACCCACTGACTTGGCACGGATCTTCAGAAACAAATACTCAAGATCAAACATCGCAAGATTCTTAATAACCAATCTACTTGTGATGCAATTAGTTAGTAGTGTTACAACTGCATTCTGAATCTGTTGTGTGTCTTCCGATTCTAAAGCTAAGAGAAGAGTTTTTTCTTCCTTAACCAAGAAGGGACGATACTTCACTGTCTGTCCCGTAGAAGGGAGAGTAGTAGAGTACGAAGGCACTTCAATTTTTGGTAAAGGCATAGTATTTCAATTCGATATTTATATTTAGGGGGTCATTCAAAAGCGTTCTTTAAATTCTTAGAGAACTTTTTAGTACTGTCATCAATACCTCTCAAAGCTTTGCGTAGTTTCTTTGGAAGAGGATACTTATCAAGTTTAGACATAGACTTGAAATTCTGAAGAGCATCTTCATACTGAATCTCAAACTTTTCATAGTACATATTAACAGTACAGGTAACCAATGTAGTAGCACCTGCATCTAGAGGAACAGCATCAATAGAATATGGATATGCTTTCTGAAACCAGTACCTCATCGACTTAGATTGAGATCGATTGACAGGTCCAGGTTCAAACTTATCAATCAGAACTGACATCTGATACTCATCAGGATATCTAACTCTAACATATCTATTTCTATCTCTATCAGGACTGTTAGTCCATCCTTCCATCATATCAATTTCATCACCACCATTATCAAACTCCTGGAAAATTTTATCAAACCAAGCGTGGAAAACTTTGTAAGCTGTCATATTAGCATCACAGATGAAGGACAGTGACAAATCATTGTACATCTTCATCGTAGGATACTTCATACTATGCCCAGTATAGTATCCATTTACTTGTCCAGTAGCTGCCTGCACACTAGGAAGGGAGACCGAGTTGCAAAGAAGCTCCATCGATTCTCTCGTGGCATTACTCACATCTGGCAGTCCCTGAAGATCCAGTTGCCATATAGCAGGAATAGTGCATCTAAATTGATTAGACTTTGCAACTCCACCACCACGATTAAGTTGTTTAGCTAGATCTGAGTAGAGATTCGCCATCTAAATAAGCTTTGGCATACATTTTATTTATGGCGTACTCTGGACAATACAAACCAGTGAACTACCATAAGTATAAGGGTGATTTCCGCAGAATATTCTACAGATCATCGTGGGAACTTATGTTTATGAAGTACTGCGATAGGGAAAATAATGTATTAGAGTGGGGTAGTGAAGAGATAATCATACCGTATCGTTGTCCTACTGACGGTAGAGTACATAGATATTATCCAGATTTTTATGTAAAAGTCAGGGATAAAGATGGTTCTCTTAAAAAATATATTGTTGAGGTGAAACCAAAGAAACAAACAAAACCACCTAAAGCACCTCAACGTAAAACTAGAAGATATTTGCAAGAGGTAAATACTTTTATGAAGAACACTGCTAAGTGGAAGGCAGCAAAAAATTACTGTGATGATAGAAGAATGGACTTTCTAATTCTCACGGAGGATCATCTTGGAATCGGTCTTTGAAAAGCTAGAGAAAGCACAAGCAGGTGAAGATCGTAGTCCTGCTTGGTGGAGACAAGCAGGTAAGGTTGCGATGCGTTCTGCATTAGCAGACGGTGCAAAGGATGCCATCATCACAAACGAAACTGTCAATCGTGATGATGACAATGAGGTGTCTTTCTATCCCAAGAGAGGAAAGCTTATGATGTTTGAATATAATGCACGAGTGAGTAAGCAAGTTCTTCCTTACTACGATCAGTTACCATTGACCTTAGTATTAGAAGTAAAAACTGATCACTTCTGGGGTGCGAACTTACATTACATCAGTCCAAAGAAAAGATTAAAAACTATAGAAGCATTACTAAAGGGTAAGATTGATATACCTCGCAAAATCATTCATAAATACTTGAAACGTGATGTAAAGAACGGTGGTCTCTTTGTAGACATCGCAGAAAGTGATTGGGACTCAGCAATCTATCTACCAACTGAACAGTTTGTTGCTGCCGTTGGAAAAATAGAGATACCATATCAATCTAAGAAAGTATGGAATCACTATGATCCTCTTACCAAATATAGATTCAAAGCTAAAAGAAAGGTTAACTAATGTCACTACTTGATCGCAATAAGAAAAAGAATGGTGGTGGTAAGAGGGCACTTAGATTCCCTCGGGATAAAGTAACGGATCACGATGATTATATGATGTTTACCATCTATAAGTATCAACCTCCTTTCCGTAAAGCAAACTGCATCGGAAAATCTGGTGGTAACCTATGGGGTAGTAGATATTCTAGTTACGATACTACTGGGTTTGGCGGAGGAGAATTAGAGTCTTCTAAGTATAAAAATATGGTCCTCTATATGCCAGAGGATATTAGCGATGCGCATACAAGAAACTGGGGTGAAGTTTCTGTCAATAACATACAGCGTGCTGCTTTAAGAGCATTTGGATCTGGTCTAGATGCTGCTCCTGGTTTGATGGACAACTTGACCACAGAGGGAGTCAAACAAGCTGCCAAAAGTATGCTACCTAAAGATACTGTATCTCAAGGCAAGGCATTTATGAAACAACTAGCAGTAGAAGGAGCATCAGCTGCTGCAGGTGTCGATTCTAATGTTGCTTTCGGTGGTGTGATGGGTCAAGTTGCTAACCCCAACTTGGAAGTTCTATTTGAAAACGTTGGGCTGAGAACATTTAGTTTCAACTGGACAATGGTGCCCAGAAATCAAAAAGAATCTCTAATTATTAAAGAGATGATTTGGCAATTCAAAAAAGCATCTGCACCAGAGATGGAAGCAGATGGTTGGTTTATGAAAGTTCCACACGTATTTAATATCGAATACAAGCAAGGTTCCTCCACAAACCATTGGTTAAATAGAATGAAAGCTTGTGCACTGCAAGGTATTTCTGTTAACTATAGTGCTGGTGGCAGTTACGCCAGTTTGTCTGACGGAGCACCTGTTGCAGTGACAATTGGTTTGCAGTTCAAAGAACTGAAGATGATTCTCTCACAAGATTTTGGTGATTCATTTAGTCAAGGACAGCAATACTACTAATGCCATACTTCAGTTATCTACCAGACATTGATCTAGCAGTTCGACCTATCAAATTTCCTTGGTCGGAACAGCAATACAAAGTAGCAAAAAATATTTTTAGAAGATTTAAAGTTAGCGAAACTTCTTTAGATACAATGACATACTTTAAAAAGTATGTTATCGATGACTCAGATCGTCCTGATATTATTTCAGAGATTGTGTATGGTAGATCTGATTATGATTGGATCATTATGATGTGCAATAACATCATCAATCCATATTACGATTGGCCAATGAGTCAATCAACGTTGATGGAATATATTAGTACGGAGTATGATAATCCGTATGCAATTAAACACTACGTCACAAGAGAAGTAAAGAACACTGCAGGCGACGTGGTTCTTCCTGCAGGACAAATTGTTGACGAGGGTTTCTACAACTCTCCTTATTGGGTAGAGTATGACAGAAGTGATGTTGAGTTTCCAATACCAGAGAACAAAACAGAGCTCATTGTAACTAGACAGCTTGGTGTTAATCACGTTCAATTAAAATCTTGCAGTTGGGGCGTCTGTTTCCCACGAGATGTAGCTGGTGGTGGATATGAATCAGCACCTACGATATCATTCCGATCACCATATTCACAACTAGGTGAGCTGCCAGCTGTAAGAGCAACAGGTTTTGCAACACTGAGTGATACGGGATACCTAAAACGCTTTGACATTACATCTCCTGGTGAAAACTATACATATCCTCCCATTGTTACTTTCGATGGTGGGTTAGCAGGTCAAGGTGCTACAGCAACAATCAATAGTAGCGGTCAAGTAACAGAGATTCGTCTCGATGGTTTGTCATATGATACTACCGTGGCAGATAACATCTATGAATTTGGAGGAGGTGCTACTCTTGCTCCTAATGGTAGTGGAACAGGATATACTGGAGGATTTGACCTTGGCACTACACACCTTAGATTAGGAGACTCATACGGAACACGTTATGCTACTATTAACAAAGTAGATATGACAACTTTCGATACTGTTCGTGTCTATGCTATTCGTGGTAACGGTAGTAATGGTGGAGAAACACCTGACATCAATGGTGTAGAAGATCTATATTTAAGATATCAAATTACTGAAAATGTAAACCCTGATCCTAGTGCGTGGGTTAACCTTGGTATTGTGATCGAAGCTGTGCCCAATGGTAGTGGTAGTGGTGTCCTTGACAACTACGACTTTACTGTGCCAGCAAATGTAAGGACAGAAAATGTGTTCTTCCAGTTATATCAACCTGGTAACAGTGGTCCTTCATACGATCACTACGGTATTACAACTATCAACTTCATCAACAACAGTGCTGAATACACAGACTCTAACGTATACCTAACAAACAATCCTCTTGATTCTACAGGTAGTGGAGCAACTGCAGTTGCTGTATTAGGTAAGCGTCTGACTGGTGTAACTGTAACCAACCCAGGTTCTTATGGTGGTGGTTACTATGTTAATATAGGTGCTTCTGGTGGCAACCCCGATTACGAAGCTTACTTTGATGCAGTAGCGGAACCAAATCCTAATTCATTTGCAGCTGATGATGTAATTACTTTCAGCAATGGTGTTACTGCTACGATCATTGAATATAATGAGCTATCTAATGGGCAAAGCGATAGTATGACAATCAAAATGGATACTATCGATCCTAATAATCCTATCGCTAGCAGTATGGCATTCACTACTGCAACTTCTACTGCTGTTGTACACACAGTGGTGTCTACTGTACAATCCGAACCAACTTTTATAGACAAAGTTGGAAACTTGTTTAGATATCAACTACTACGAACGTCTGGTACTGGTGGATGGGAGAAGCTAATACGTGACAGTTACCGTTACTATGACGAAGATCTTCAGCTAGTAGTACCCAAGGTAGGAAAAGAAATTTCCTACCCTGTTACCTTCCACGAGTACGAGACTGAACAAAACGATAAAAAGCGCGAGATATTTATCTTAAAGAAAAGATATATCGCACGCTTTTTGGCAGAGATGAAAGAGCAACTGCCGTATAAAAAATCTTCAGATTACATTAGTTCAACTCTGAAGAGATCAAGTATCTGATTTCTTATAGAAACCAAATGGACCGACTTTTTCTTTCACTCGGTTCTTCATAACAACACCAGCAAGAGACTCCATAATTTTCAGGACATCTTCTGCCTTAGCACCTTCACCAAGTTCTTTGGCAACATAGAAATACTTATCAAAGAACTCTTGACCGTGTTCTTTGTAGTCTTCAACGGTGATTGGTTGATCTTTCATCATTCTTCCTCAGCAAGGCGAGCGAAGTATGACAATTGATCTTCATCACCACTAGGAGTGATGTCAGGTGCATTGAATCCCGCATCCACAGTTTCAGTCTTCCTCTCAAAGTTAGGAGTGAAGCTAGGAGTGGAGGGTACAACAGGTTCAAACTCTTCGTCATCAACAGTAGGAGCAGCACTCCGCTTATTGATACCAAGCACTTCATTCAGACGTGATTGGAGTTCTTCGTATGTTTTGAACTGATCAGCAGTAGTAAAAGCAGACAGAGAATACTGTTGCTTCCAAGTTGCTTCCAGCACGTCATCATCCTGATGCAATGCACTGGTACTATCAAACTCAGACTTGTCATAGTTCCAGTAACCTGCAACCTTACAGATCTTCAGCTTGAAGTTAGCACCTTCCCACATATCAAAAGGATTGATAGGGGTTTCGTCTTCAAACTCAGGTTGCATTGCTGCAGTGATCTTGTCATAGATCTTCTTACCAAACTTGTAGAGGAAGACTTTACCTTCGTTCTGAGGATTGGCAGGGTCACGCACAACAAAGATGTTGGTGTAGTAAGAGAGCTTACGCTTCTGCTTACGTGCAACTTCTTTATCTGCATCGATGCCAGAGTTCCACAGCTTACGATTGACTTCACCGACAGGATCCTTGCCACCAATAGTGGTCAGGGAGTTTTCGATATACCAACCACCAGGACCCTGGAAGGCGTGGGAGTACACCTTCGCCCAAGGCATTTCCTCTCCATCAGGAGCAGGAAGGAAACGAATGACAGCGTAACCGTTGCCAGAGTTATCGAGTTCAGGTTTCCAGAGACGATCGTCTCCACCCTTACTAGACTTATTGATCTTCTCTGCCTCCTGGACTAGTGCTTGGAGAGACGAGGTTGAACGCTTTTTAAGATCGCTAAAAGACATTAGATTCTTAGATTGAATTGGATTTGGTTTTAGTGTTGGGTCTTACGCTGAATACTGTGCAGCCCAACGGAGTTATTATAGCACGGGATTGATGGGACTTGAACCCACGACTTCTTGCGTGACAGGCAAGCGCTCTAACCAGCTGAGCTACAACCCCAAGGTGGGCAGGGAGGGATTTGAACCCCCGTAGGCAGAGCCAGTGGATTTACAGTCCACCTCCATTAACCACTCGGACACCTACCCTTGTTCCCGTTTGAGTTTGAAGTAAAGTTTATAATAAACTTTCTTCATATCATTGAGAGTATTCATATCCTCTTCAAACCCCATATATTTGAGGAGCTGAGAGGACCCTTCTAACTCACTGAGTAATCTTAGCACGTTGACGGGGTGTCTGTCAAGACCCCCGAAATCATACTGACTCATAAGTCTCCGAATTGATCACGCATATCTTCCATTGATTTTTTCTTTGCGGAGTACACACCATCAATGTATCCAGACCTATATTCCCAGGTAGTTCCACCCTCAAGTCCTTTCGATGGGTTGATACAGGTTTCATCACCCAGTTTGTTGCAAACTAATCCAGCAAGATCTAGTTCACTTTTATCATAGGATGCAGCTGTACCACTGAAGACGTGCTTACCATTAATCCAGATCGCACTGCATTTAGGACATTCTTTTCTCTCAAGTTTGAGAGCCGACAGTTCCTTATCCATCTTTGTTTAATTCTTTTATGAGTTTGTTGTATTCTGGCAAGTCTTTAATGAGTTGCTGCTTTAATTTCCTACGCATCAACATCATTCTAAACTTTACCCAAGAATAGCGAATATGCAAATCGACAAATGCGAACAGTCGCATTGTTTCTTCCGTACCTGCATAGGCTACCAACAGAATAATTATTAGAGCTGTAATCGAGAGTCCAGTAGTAGATGGATCCATTAAGCACAGAGCTACGTTGACTTATTTATTGTAGCACTGCTATACAGATCAGTCAAGTTCTGCAATAGTTCTTTTCAAGGTGTCAATCATCTCATCGATATTATTGAAAACGTCTTTGACACAAACGTCTTTGGGGATTCCAATGGCATCCATTACCTTACGGACATCACTAGCCATCAGTGCTGCTGTTTCGTCATCATTCTTTGACAATTCAACACGCATCCACAATATCCTTTGCTTTTCCAGCAAAGCTTCAATGAGATTTACATACTCTTCCCGCTCGTCAGCTGTCATAGCGGGAAAGGCAAGCGTCATCTCAGCAAGTTGATCTTGCATCGAGTTAATAACTTTAACTTCTTGCTGAACGACTTCAGATTCCTTGAAATTCATTTCAAAATAGCAGCTTAGCACGACTAGTTTTCTTGATAAAGTTAAGACGCTGAGCATCAAACTTTAGTTTTTCTTTTAGCGGTTTCGAGATTAGTTTATTGACAGTATCAATTTCGATACTATTCATTTCGCAAAAGTGAACTACAGCATCGATGTAGTTCATTTCATTGTTATCAATAACTAATTTTTCAATTTCACCAGCAAATTTTGTAGCAGTCATAAAAGAATTTTCTATTTCATCAGGTTGTTGAGGCATTTGACATCTCGTATTCTTTAATTGCCTCAAGTAGCTTGATAAAGTGAGGTTCTTTAACTGAAGTTTCTACAATTTGACACTCACCATCTTCGCAAGCAACGATGGCAATGAATTTTTCTACTTCAATCTTGTAATGTTCATAGAACATATACCCATAAGCACATAGCTGTGGGAAATAATCCTGAGCGATGTATGGTTTCTTCGGTGACTTAGATGTCTTGAAATCAATCACAGACAACACACCGTCAAACTCTGCAATAAGGTCTACTTGTCCAGCAATTTTTAACTTGTCTGACCAGAGCATCCCCTCAACTAAACGAGGACGATCTATCCTATCTATAACACTTCTGGAAGTGTGAAACATTTGGACGGGCAAAGGAGAGTCCTTATGATCATCCAGGTTTAATTTGTTTAAGATGTATTGCTCAGCAATACCGTGGAAATTTGTGCCACGTTTAGTAGCACGATTAGTGGTACGGTTGGCAACCTCATCTCCAACACGATTACGCCACTTGGCAATTGCTTCTCTCTTCTTCTTACGATTAGAGAGCACAGTAGTAACAGAGGGGTAGTGCCTGTCTCCTACGGAGTACAAGCGCCGCCCCTCTACAAGACCACGTTTTAGTGTAACAGAATCTAGAAGTTCAGAGTGATCAAATTTTTTCATTGTAACCTTGGTTGATCTTAGAGACCAGATACGATCTAACTAGACCAGACCTTACAATATCCTCAATGTTGAATTCAATCTTCGACATCTCGGGCATACCCTCAAGGATCTGCATAAAATCTAGAATACCAGTACGTTCTGCGACCTTTTGGAGGTCAGTTTGGGTAGCGTCACCAGCAAACATAATTTTGCTGTTCTCTCCTACCCTAGTGATTATACTATCAAGCTCGTGAAAATTCAAGTTCTGAAATTCGTCCACGATTACAATAGCATTATCAAGAGTCGTACCCCTAAGAAAAGAAGTAGACCAAAAGCTGATAGTTTCTTGACGTTGTAGGTCATCATACAATGTCTCAAATTCTTTGTCGGTATACATCGAGAACATATGCTTTACCATATTCTTATATGGAATCTGATAAAGAAAGCTCTTGTCATCGTGTGTGCCAGGAAGAAATCCAATCTCTCTGGTAGCAACCAAAGAACGAACAAGATAAACTTTTTCGTACGGAGAGTCTTCAGACAAAACTTCTTTCAATGCATTATAAACAAGGCAGAATGTTTTACCTGTGCCAGCACATCCATAAGCATAGATGTTCTGACCCTTAGCATACTCTTCCCAAAGTTTTTCTTGGGTCTCTGTCAGAGGTTCAATGTTTCGCATAAGAGATGAATTGATCGGTTTAGATCTCTTCATCTGCTTAGTAGAAAGGACAGCAGAAGACTTTCTTCTTGGCATAATCTGTGTTGGTTATTTGTAGGGTTTGACGTTAGATCCAGGCACTTGAGAAACTTTTTGGAGGACTTCATTCCACCCTCCATCAGTTTTATTTCTCCAGTCTCCAACCTCTCCCAACCCAGCTACGCCAGCGGACCAGTCCTTATCCCAATCGGGATTGTCCTTTCTCCACTGCTCGTAACTTGAAAGAGAAAGATTTAATTCCTGCTTTTCACCTGTAGTATTGTGCTTTACTGGATAGATCGGCATACTATTTATTTTAAATCGGTGTACTTGTCTTTGTTTTGTGCACTGTATCCCTTTTCCCAAGGGTTAAGTCTTTGAGATCCCAATTCCAGCTCAATAGAATCATCAGAAGTAGTACCGCGCATACCTCTTTTGTGTTCATACTGTGCTTGTCTCGCTGACCTATCGGAGCTGACCATTTGTTCAGTGTATTGATCTAGTTCTTCCTCAGTGATGGGTTCACTAGAGTCAACTTTATCAACGTGAAAATCAACTGATCCACCTTCTCCTAACATCTTAGGAGCCCCTACTATTCTACCATACTTTTTGATATCTTCATCAAAGTGACTGATTTTATTTGCACGTTTGTCAGTTACCTTATACTTGGTATAGTTTTCAGTTGGATCTTTAGTGTCATTCCACGAAGCAGGGTCTGCTGGTTTAAATTGACTTCCTCTTTCTTCGGGAGTCCTAGTATTCAAATTCATATCAGGATAACTAGGGAATGAATCGTCAGATTTATCCGCAAGGTATCTAAGCTTACCAGGAGCAACACAGAGTTGAGGATTCATTTGAAGAAAATCTTCCAACCCTTCAAATGAAAGATACAATTCACCTACACTTTCTCCAGAACCCTTATCATTAAATTCGTATAGTGGCATTAGAATTTCATCACAGTAATGTATCTAGGAGTGTAAGCTGATGTTACTGGTGGTCGAGCAGAGTGTGGAATCCTGCCATCAAATGATACTACTCTCCCAGGTCTAGGTTGAACTGCTTTAATAATGTTATCGTCAAGGTCATAAAAAATAGTCTCGCCACCCCAGTCACGATACCATTCATCATTTGTATAGAACATAACAGTTCTATTCTTAGCATCGATGTTGTCTATATGTGCTGTAGGTCTATCCATAGTCCTTAGCATATTAGTATAAACGTTTCCCAAAGTTTCGTATGGAGGGAGGTCGCAGACGACTGCAAGACCATCATAAAGAGCTTGACAAAGTGACTCGTCATCTTCATTACACTCAGGCGCACCTTTATGAATACGAGTCCAATACAATTTCTCTGCTTTAAGATTCTGATCGCGAATAGAATTCCTTAGCTGTTGCTTGGTGAACTCTTCTTTATATTGTTCTAGTTCCTCTGGAGTTCTCTCAACACGTAGAAACTTTTTACTGTGCTCTAGTGTATCGCTATCATTAGTACGAGCAAGAGTATAAAAGTTTTTAGAAAGGTACTGAAATATTTCTTTAATGGCACGTTGGTCCAGAACACCATCATACACTTTAATATCATTTAGGAATTCCATTCAAGTGCCTCCGCGCAAATAGGAAATTGTTCGATGAAAAGTTTCTTGCAAGACTCAGCTACATCCATATGTTCTTTCTGCGTACCATTAGCAGTCCTCAGAGTTATATAATGGATCCACGAACGACACGAGCCTGTCATATAGATTTTGGTTGGTACTGCCAAAGGAAGCACAAAACGTGAACATTCCTTTGCAATCCCTACAGAAAGCATATGCTGATAAAGATCCATAGCAGAATCAAAGTGACGCTCAATAGCAATCTCAAGTTCCTGCTTAACAAAAGGATCTATATCATCAATACTATTCTGACGATTCTTTGTATCCTGACGACGCAATTCAGGTAGAGGGATTTTATCTGCCAGCATAGAACTGTCAGCATACCGTTGAGAAAACTCTTGGAATGTGAAACTCCTATGCCTCAGAATTTGAGCTGCGATTCCCCTAGTGGTTTCAATCTCCAGGGTCATTGTCGATTGCTCAAAAACAGACCAGTGGTTGTGCTTGATACAATACTTCAATAGACCTGCAACCTTAGGGTTGTCCTGGTTTGCAGGGTTACTCACCCTCGCTACGTACCCCATCATCTTCTCAGCATCAGGGGTGATAGAAACTAATTGTGCGTTATTCATTTAGATAAGCGAAGGCGATAAACTCCAGTGTCGATTACACTAGGTACAAAGTTCATTGAGATTGAAACCCTACGGATATCATCCGTAATAATTTCGGTCTCGTGAGTAAGGTTACTACTCCAGAGAAAGAGTATACCCTCTTTAGGCATCATAGTCAAGGTCTCACTGTTCCATTGGTTTGGTTTCCTAGGATTGGGTGAGAGGTATGGAGAAGTTTTCTCTTTAGAAAAATGGGTAAAGGTTATCCCAGGAGAGCCTTCAGGAAAGTTTAGATAGAATGTACCAGAGACAAAACAATTAGAATGACTATGCTTATACTGCCAACCATTCTTTCGCTGAACGTTTACCCAACACTCCGTGATGAAGTGCTCCTCAGTTACGTTCCAATTGTATACGTTCTGAGTAAAATCTGTATATGATTCCGATAGAAACTCTTCAAACTCTTTGATGAGAGGATGATCTTCATCTAGAAAGCTATTACCAGATGTATTCCAAAAATGCAGGAGGTCATTACTTAAAGGACAACCATCGACTCCGTGTTCAACGGCTCTCTTCGCCATCAACTCACGGGTAAGATCTTTCAGTTCTGCAAGCTTATCTGCATCCCATTTATAAATTCCCAACGGTGTGGAAAACATAGGTACGATCTGTTCTCTCATTACGAATCTCTAATAACACGATAGTGATATGCTCCTGCTGTAAACACAGAAGGAGTAAAGTTCATAGACACAGAAACTCGTGGTTCGTCACACGTAGTTGTATCCGTGTAGTGAGCAATATTAGATGGCCACAATACCAAATGACCTTCAAGACAATTTACTATGTGAGCAGTTGCATTGAATACAGTATCATCAGACTGGTCAAATCCAATGTAAGGACGGTTAGCACTAAGGTTGGTGTGAGTTAAGACCAGGGGAGCAGCTCCTTCAGGCATACTCACGTAATATGTACCAGATACAAATGAATTTGCGTGAGAGTGGATGACTTGAGATCCACCTTTTTTAGTAATGTTCACCCAACAATCAGTAACGAAAGGAACTGGGTTTGCGTTCCATCCACATACACCCATAACATAATCTTTGTAAGCAGACTTCAAGAAGAAATCAAACTCCTTAAACACTTCTACTTCTGGGTTATCTTCTAGAAGATGTTCACCAGCGTGCTGATAGAAATGATATAGATTCTTTTTGTAATTATTTTCACCAGCTCTAGGTTTCTTTACCGCAGTCCGAATAGCATTCTTAAATTCTTCCTGCAGTCCTTCAGGAAATTTATAATAACCAACTGGCGTAGAGAAGATAGGTTCAATGTGAACTCTATCTACACTACGGTATTCAACATCAACATTCATACCCAAATCCTTTCTGTGCTTTTTTACGAAGTTGTTTTTCTTTTAATTGTTGTTTAGCAACTCCAAGTTGCTTTCTCATATACATTATTTCTTCATCAGTATAGAGATGAGGTTTAACGTCAGCTAATTTAATTGCTGCCTTCGCCAAACGAATTTGATCCTTCAGTCTTGTCATTGTAGTAAGCGTTGTAGTAAGAGACGATTCCGCTAGAAATCCTATGTCCTTGGGAAACCCAATCGTGGCAACACTCATAAATTGATTGCGCATTTTGAGGGATTGTAACACTACCATATTTGCTCAGCAAAATTAGTAGACATTCTTCTCTCAGTTTTAGTTTCTCTTCGGAGTAACGCCAGTCGTTATCCATTTTCATCCTCGTTTAAAGTGTCAAGAACATCCTCATATTGAACTTGAAGATAACTAGGGCTACCATTCTCAGGCAGGCTATAACGTTCGGGATCAGAATAAATTTCAGACTCCAGTGCACTGACCAGTGACTTAAGATTCTTCAGGATTAGCTTGAGACGTTCCCTGTTAGGTTCCATAGGACTAGTATGTTTGAGTATATATTAGCATAAAAAAAGAGGGGTTGCAACCCCTCTCAATGTAAGTATTGTCCAAGCAATTACTTGGTGTACGTTTTACCACGATAGCAGAAAGTCCCGTGAGACTCTTTGCTTTCTACACAACGGGTATCATACTTAACACCACGATATGAGGTGTGGGTAATCTGTGCGTTGTGAAGTGCAGATGCTTTGTTGATCTGCTTCTTGATCAAGTTGAGTGAATTCAACATTTGGTTACTCCTGAAAGTAGAGGGTTTTTAATCCCCGTTCCTTCAGTCGTGTGCGTCCCAATACCATTGGCATTCTGGCGATGAGTCCTTAAGGGTCTCAACCAACTCAACCTTAAGCTGATTGTTAAGGTTGGTATTGTTCTCAATCTTCAGCATAATAGCATCAGTTTGAGTACAAGTGAGTGTTGTGTAGAATAGTACTTCTAGCATTAGGATGAACGGCTCCGTTCCGCGACTTACTTGCGTCCCCCTAGGGGGATGAACGTACAGACATTATACTATGTCCTATATTATTTAGTCAAGTGTTTTGGTATGAAGATACGAATTACTTTCTATTGCCCCACTGGACGTTAGGAAACGCATCCCTGACTACGTTCTCGGTGATTCTGTATTTTGTTTTAAGTTTTTTATCCTTTGCCAAGCAGACAACCTCAGCTTCAGACTCGTGTAACCCCTCCAGGAGACCCACAAACATCGACTCCCGCTTGAGAGCAGGAAGACTATCACCACCACCCTTCACGAAGTAACGGAGGATCCTATGCTCAGTACTGAGGCGTGTGTGCTCTGTACCCTCAGGCACTTCGTTTGGTTTGTAAGGAACGTTACCCTCAGGAAGATTTGACTCAATACTGGGATCGTAATTGATGATCAAGATCTTGCGAAGAGCTTCGCTGTTATTCTGTTTTAGAAGTTTAACCTTTTGTTCCTTGGTCTTAGCATTGCTCACTTTTTGGAGCACTTCAGATACTAATAGTTCAGCCATAGTAAAATAATTTTCTAATATTTAGTCTTCTTCCTCAGCCCATTCATTATCGAATGTTAGAGAAAATAGTTCGCCAGTATAGGGTCTGCCGTTGGAATCATACATTTCTGGATGGTCATATGGTTCTTCATCGTTACCGCCATTCATAGCAAAAACAACATCATTACCAACCCATCCAATAATAGTACCTAAGACAAAAAAGATGATGCAAGAAACCGCGCTAAAGAATAGCACAATGGATACTGACACGAGTTACTCCTGTGGTTTTTTCTCCCACTCTAGTGACATACTAAAAAAGAATGTTTTGCGGAAGAGTTTAATTGAGGGATTAAAAGCGAACCCCGTACGCTCTATGGGTTCTTGAGGTTTTTTTGCCCTCCTTAGCATCAATTCTATGCCTTTATTTATCGGAGAGGTCACACCAATCCTCTAGATTGAAACAGCTTTGCAGCGTCTACTAGTCCACCAACATTCTTCCCTTCAAATACTATTTGAGGAAACGACACAGAATCTTTATCGAGGATATCTTTGATCTCCTCATCAGTAAAATCTTCATCAAGCTTCATTTCGACATAATCGATATCAGCACGTGTGAATAATTCTTTAGCGAGGGTGCAGTAGTTACACCCATCCATTGTATAGATGACGTTAGGCATAGTCAGGTAGGGACTAGAGAAATATTATACCACAAAAAAAGGGAGGTGTCTGGATTTTGCCAGACTCTCCCTTTGCGGCGACGATATACTTTATTTATGAGAAGTGTTTATCCAGGACTTCAATCCTTTCCTCTTCGTGAGCAATGATATCAAGCTGATCTTGGATGGCAGCAAGTACATCAGGGTGCTCACCAATACCTACAGGATTGCGTAGATAAACTTCGACGTTTGTTTTTGCTTTGGAAATGTTACCTTCTGCTTGAGCACGAAGTGATTCCAGCATCATAAGGCGTAGATCGGACATAATAATTTAAATTGTTTTTATATTATGAAGCGATTAATCGCTTCATTTGTTGTATATATCTTCCAGTTTTTCTCTGGATAGATCAACGTACATCAACTCTTCACCTGCTTGTGGTGCTTCAGGATGCTTTGGTTTAGGTGCATTCATCTCTACGTTAATAGATTGAATGTTAGCCCACATCATAGCAAAGGCACCACCAGCAATGAGAGCAAAGCATATGAAGTATAGCGTTACTTCAAAACTATTCATTGTGCTCCTTGATACGAAGGTACCATCATACCACCATCTTGATCATCATCATCGTCAGTTTCCTGAGAGATAACGAATAAGATGACGAGTCCTACCCATAGAAGGTATTCAAAATGCATTTATGCCTCCTGTAGTGATTGTACTGTGTTATGAAGCTCTCCAATGTCTAGGAGACCTTCAGCACTGAACCAGGGAGCATTCTCCCAACTAAATCCAACGCCCATTGTGCTATCAGGTGCTACGATGTACCAATGACAAGCTGTGTCTGGTACATCAACAGCGCACTTACTCCAGTCATCGCTCCACTGTGGGACTTGTACCCACATCACCGCAGCAAATATAAAACTGAAGAGTGACTTGATCACAGTGCGTTACCTCGTGGCAGAACTTCTTCTGGGAAAATAAACTGTTCGTGTGGTTGATCAACTGGTGCCAACCAAGCACGCAGACCTTCATTCAAAAGGATGTTCTTTGTATAGAACGTTTCAAACTCAGGATCTTCCGCAGCCCGAATCTCCTGACTAACGAAGTCGTATGCACGGAGATTGAGAGCGAGACCAATAATGCCAATAGAAGAGGTCCAAAGACCCATAACAGGCACAAAAAGCATAAAGAAATGAAGCCAGCGCTTATTGCTAAAAGCAATTCCAAAAATCTGAGACCAGAAACGGTTAGCCGTAACCATACTGTACGTCTCTTCCTCTTGCGTGGAATCGAAAGCCTTGAAAGTGTTTGCTTGTTCTCCATCTTCATACAATGTATTTTCAACTGTGACACCGTGGATTGCCGATAGCAATGCACCACCTAGGATACCTGCAACTCCCATCATATGGAATGGGTTGAGCGTCCAGTTATGGAAGCCCTGTAGGAAGAGTAGGAACCTAAATATCGCTGCAACACCAAACGACGGTGCAAAGAACCAACTGGACTGTCCGAGTGGATA
>VMHT01122432.1_pt1 | contig 48771 bp, 50 predicted proteins | sample 4693611 | NCBI WGS metagenome assembly VMHT01 (sample SAMN12280063, study PRJNA550983) | marine metagenome | isolation source: seawater sampled from same location over 5 years 0.02-0.2 micron viral filtrate | place: USA: collected off the coast of southern California halfway between the port... ... | reverse complement strand
CCAGTAGACCCAGTAGACCCAGTAGACCCAGAAGTTCCAGTAGACCCAGTAGATACTGGCGAAACTGTTGTAGATGACACTAGTCTTTTAGAACCTTCAGAACCTGCTTTGCCTGAAATAGGTGAAAGCTATGAAAATGGTTATGTTATTAAAAATGCAGGTGGAGACGGTTCTCTTCCTATTAGTTTTCCAACAGGAATGCTTTTAAACGAAGTAGATTTTCCTGCTTATCAAGAAGCAGGATATGATACTCAAATAGTTTTAGAAAATTGGGTAGGTGCAGGAAATGAAATAATGCCCGACCTGAGTAATTGGAGTTTTGGAAGCATGAACTTAGGTTCTAGTGCTCCTTATGTTGCAATGTATCATCCGCAATGGAATACTCCTGTGCCCGAAGTGACTGTTGACAGCGCACCAGATTATAGCTATATTGATGGAATTACTCCTGAACCTTTGGGAGGAGGCAGCACTGGCAATGATAAATATATTAATTTAGCTGCGGATTTAAAAGAAGATTTAACAGCTGCTTATAATCAAAAAAATAGTGTATTTAATAATGATAGTCCTGATGCTCCTTTAATGCCTGCAGACCCCGGTCCTCCGCTTTTAGACCCTGCATTTATGAATGAAGAAGATTGGATTAACGATGATTTTTACGCTACTCGTTTTGCAAAAGAAAAACGACAAGCTGAAATAGCTGTGTATGGTCAGCTTATGGACATATACAATATTGCTCAGGAAGAATATTTAAGAAAAACTATGCCGGTTCAGGAAGGTCCTAGCTTAGAAGATTTTGTAATGCCTACATTTACAAAAGATAGCCCTGTTCCTGATTATTCTCTATATCCAGAAGAAAAAAGAGGAGAGGTTGCTGCAGCTTATCAAGCAGCTATTACAGCGCCAGTAGTTGTAGAAGAGCCTGCAGATGATTCTAGTCTTTTAGATTCTCAAGAAGACGATGCAGATGAGGTTGTAAATACTGGACCTGATTATGGTAATTTAACATTTACACAAGGTCAGAATCCACCTAGTGGTTATGACTATCAAGGTGTTTCTAATGAAAAGTATAATAGCGATGTAGCAAGTTGGGCAAGCGCTCAAGTTTCGTTAGGAAGTGACAAACCTGTTAAAGGTAATTTATTAAGCAATCAATACGCTGCTCTTTTAAATGCTTGGTATGACGCAGGAAACACTGACCCTGTAGTAGATGACACGCCTGTAGTGGACGATACGCCTGTAGTAGATGACACGACTGTAGTGGACGATACGCCTGTAGTAGATGACACGACTGTAGTGGACGATACGCCTGTAGTAGATGACACGACTGTTGTAGACGATACGCCTGTAGTAGATGACACGACTGTTGTAGACGATACGCCTGTAGTAGATGACACGACTGTTGTAGACGATACGCCTGTAACAGATACTCCAGAAAGAGATGAAGATGAAATTCCTGCAGACGATATTGCAATGACTGAGGAAGAACTACAACAAGCTTTAGCTAACTTTACAGAAAGTGTCCCACTAAAAGACAATAGAGATTATTCATTCTTAGGTTCAGAGCCAGATAGAGATACTTACAATATTATAACTTTAGGTCCAAGTGCTCAGTCAAAACAAAACAAAGCTAAAATTCAAAGATATAATGATGACGTAGATGCTTGGAACTCTTTAGTTAATAGATTAGACGCAGTGTATGATAAGTATGAGAATTTTAATTACTCAGACTATCCTACACCACCAGTTGAAGTTTTTGAACCAGTTCTTCCCGATAATGCTACTGCAGAAGAATTAAAAAATTATAATATAGAAAAAGGTAAATATGAAATCTTTTTAATAGAAGATAAATTACACGAAAATGCTGAAAGCTTGTATTTACTTTCAGTAGGCTCAGGAGGCTCAGATAATAATATGGCAGACCCAACAAATGCAACAGTGATTGAAAGAAATTCTTCTGGTCAACCGCTTAAAATAAACATAGGAACTCCCGATGCACCTGACGTTAAAGTAGCAACTCCGTCTCAAATACAAACAGACGCAGCTTCGCAAACTATAACAAGCTCTGGTCAAGTTCAAGAGTTAGGCGGTGCAACAGGACGCTCGGCTCAAACTGTAGGGGCAGGAGACATGGGAACTACTGCACAGCAAGACGCACCTACAGATGTTGGTGGTCCTGAAACTCCTGTAACAGGTTCTTCGTTTACAGCTAAAACAGCTGAAGAAGCAACTACAGGGACAGCCGCTACATTTGACGGAACTGTGCAAGCGGCAGGGACTACGGATATAACTGCACCTGAAATAACTGCTGCAACTCGTGACCAAGCTACTGTTGATTCTGCTCAAGCTACTGCTGCAACTGGGACTTTATCTGAAAACTCTTTAGCTATAGCAGCTACAGCATACAGACGAGCTAAAAACAGTGATGAGTTTAAAGACTTAGATGCTGCAACTCAAGCTGCTGATGCTAAAATGAAAGAAGATGATGCATATAAAAATGCTTCTCAAGCTTATGTGGATGCAGAAACTGACGAAGCTAAAGCAGAAGCTCTTAAAAATTTAGAGGCTGTACCATCATTTAAGGCATATCGAGAGGCTGTAGATAAAAGAGTTGAATTTTTAGAAAACGCAGGCGCTCAAAAAATTGCTGAAGTTGAAGGACCTGAAGTATCTGCTGCTTATTCTGCTACTACTTTAAGTACAGATGATATTACTCAGCTAACAATGATTGCACAAGAAAGAGGTGTAAACATTGAAAACTTGCCTGAGTTTAACGCAACTAAACAACGAACAGCTCAGTCAGCTACGGCAGCTACAGGCACAGCAGCTCAGTTAAGTGGAGAAGCTCCTATAGCTACAGCAGCTACGGCAGAAACTGGAACTGCTACAAGTGTTTCTGCGCTGACTACAAATATTGAAGACGTTCCTTCATTTGAAAAGGCAGCTACTCGTACAGCTCAAACAGCTGAAGCAGCTACAGGAGAAGCTACAGTAATTTCAGATGCTGATATTGCTACAGATTTAGAAGGTCGTGAAGCTATTACAGGTACTGCTCCTCAAGGCTCTGCAGCTGAAATTGGCGGTGTGCCTACATTTGAAGCTGCACAAATGCAAGCGGTAACTTCAGAAGATAGGGAAGTAAACGCTTCTGAAATGCTAGAAGTTGTAGCAGATATGCCAGAAACTACGGCAGCTGCAATTGCTCAAGACCCTGCAAGTGTTGAAGCTCAGTTAGATACTGACCCTGACCCAACAGTAGCTGCTAAAATTGCAGCGCTTCCAACAGAGGCACTAGTATCAGCGCAAATGGAACTGCTTCTTGCAGGTATTGAAACTGATAATATTCCTGCGTGGGCTAGACCAACTATTGCAGCTTTAGACGGTGTAATGGCACGAAGAGGTTTGTCAGCTTCTACTGTAGGTAGAGATGCTATGTTTAATGCTATTATTCAGAGTGCTTTACCGATTGCACAAGGCAACGCTACAGCGCTACAAAATAGAGCAAACTTAAATTTAACAAACGAGCAAAATGCTGAAATAGCTCAAGCTAATAATGTAATGCAAGTTAGATTAGGTAACTTAGCAAATAGACAGCTTGCAGCTTCTGAAACTGCACGTATGGCTCAAGAAATTGCTGTGAAACAATCTACGTTCGACCAACAAGCAGCTATAGTTACTTCAGAGCAGCAACAGCAAACAGCAATGCAAAACACGCAAAATGCTCAATCTAAAGCAGCTGCTGATGCACAACTAGCTCAACAAGCAGCTTTAGCTCAGTTTAGTGAAAACTCTCGTAGAGATTATGAAAACTTAAAAGCTTTGAATGATGCTTCAGTAAACAATCTAAATTCCGAACAAGCTGCAAGACTTAAAACTTACGATGCTCAGATAACTACGTTAGTGCGTCAAGCCGAGCTAGACCAAGATATTGAAAAAGCAAATCTTAATGCTAGTCTTTCATTAGAGCTACAGAACTTGTCTCAGCAAAACGATGCAGCTAAAGATACAATGACTGTAGAAAACCAAGAGCGTTTAGTAAACTTACAAACTCTTGTAGACTTGCGTAAAACAAATGCTACGCTAGCACAGCAGATGGACATGGCTAATCTAACTAATGAGCAACAAGTTGAACTAGCAATGTTGCAAGATAAAGCTGCTACAGATTCTGCTAATTTTACAGCTGATAATCAGTTTAGATTAGATGAGCTGAAAAACAAAGTAGCTCGAAACATTAGACAAGCAGAGCTAGACCAACGCATTGCAGAAATTAATTTAGACGCAGAATTAAAGTTAGAGCTGACTGAGTTGACCGAGTTAAATGCAACTAACCGTGCAAACATGTCAGAAGAAAACAGAGTACGATTAGCAAATCTAAATGCTTTGATTGACTTTAAGAAAACTAATGTTACGTTTGCACAACAAATGGAAATGGCTAATCTTAGCAACGAACAACAAATCACTGTTGCTAACTTAACTGAAAAGGCTGCGGCAGATGCTGCAAACTTTACAGAAGCTAATCGTTTTGAGTTGCAAAAATTAACTATAGCTTCACAGCTTCTTTCAAGCAATGAGCAGCTAAAACTAAATGCGGACATGGCTAGACTTAGCACAGAAGAGCGTGTAGCTTTAGCTAACTTAACATACACTAATCAGTTTGATTCAGCTAAGATGACTGCAGAAAATACTGCAGAGCTTCAACGCTATGAAAAAGAAATAGCCGTAGCTCAAGGTAATGCACAGCTTGCACAACAAATGGGACTGCAAGAGCTATCTAACTCTCAACAAGCTGCAATGTTTAATGCACAGATAAATGCAAACTTAGATATGAAGCAGTTTGACTTTAACCAACAAGCTTCGTTGGCTAACAGTCAGTTTATGCAGACAATGACACTTAAAGAGTTTGATGCAGACCAACAGGCAGCTATTCAAAATGCTACGATTATGGCTAATATAGAGATAGCAACTGCAGACCAAGCGACTAAAGTTGCAATTACTAACGCTCAGAACTTCTTAAAAATGGACATGAGCAACTTAGCTAATCGGCAACAAATGGCTGTAATTAATGCTCAAATGGAACAACAAACACTGTTAAGTAATTTAGCTTCAGAAAATGCAGCAGCTCAGTTTGGCGCTGCTAATCAGCAACAAGCTGACCAGTTTATGGCTAGCTTAGGTGTTCAGATTGAACAGTATAATGTAAGCGCTACGGCAGCTAGAAATCAGTTTAACGCTACTGAAAAGAATCGTAGAGCAGCTATTGAATCAGGTAACTATATTCAAGCTGCTTCGTTGACAGCACAGCTAGATGCAGATATGCAAAAGTTTAACGAGCAACAAGATTTAGCTCGTGACCAATGGAATGCTGCAAATGCACAAGCTGTAGAACAATCTAACATTCAGTGGAGACGGCAATCAAATACTGCTAACACTGCAGCTCAGAATGCTGCTAATCAGCAAAATGCTCAGATTGCGTTTAACTTAACAGCACAGGAACAAACACAGCTATGGCAACAGTTACGTGATGAAGCTGCATATATTAGACAAGCGTATGAAAACCAAGAACAACGCAATGCTCAACTATATGCAACTGCATTAAGTAATGAACAAGCTATAAAAGATAGCACGTTTAAAGACAGTTTATTATCAATTTTAAATTTTGACGACTAGGTGATTAATAATGGGATTTTTTAGTAAAGTTTGGAAAAAAGTAAAAAAAGGTTTTAAAGGCGTTTTCAAAAAAATTGGAAAGGGCATTAGTAAAATCTTTAGAGGTATCGGCAAATTCATGGGTAAGATAGGTATTGTGGGTCAGCTTGCAATGTCCTTTATATTGCCGGGAATTGGAGCAGCCTTGTCTAAAACGGCAGGGGGCATGTTTACTAGAATTACAGGTGCTTTAGCTAAAGGCGGCAAAATAGCTCAAGGTGCAGGTAAAATGCTTGAAGCCGGAGTAAACTTTGCCAAGATGGGACACTCGGCATTTAAAACTGTAACTGATGGCGTTAGTAGTTTTGTAACAGAAATGGGGCAAGCCACTCTTAGCAAAATTCCGGGAATTAAAAAAATATTTCCTAATATTACAGATAAAAAATTTAAAACTGCTTGGAATAATGTTCAAGATGAGTTTCAAGCAAATACTAAAAAGGTAATGGAAAATTTTGATAATCTAATTGGAAAAACAGCTGTACCTAAAGACGCTGTTACTGCTTCAATATTAGACAAAGGCTCAGCAGTAACTGGAGAAGGTATAAGTGGAACAGCGGAAATAAAAGGTTTTGATGAATTTAAACCTACAGAAACTCCGTCAATTATAGATACTATAGGTCCAGATGGTAAGCCTATTAGTGATAAGATGTTTTCGGCAGAAACTGGGTTTCCTGTTACTGATGAACCGTTTTATCCTACACCTGATGGTACACTGCCTAAAGCAGTAGTTAAAGCTCCAGAAAAAAGTCTACTAGAAAAAGCAGGTGATTTTATTAGTGAAGGCATTTCAAATACTGGAAAAGAGCTAAAAGAAATTATTACAAAAGCCCCAGAAAAAATTCCAGAGTATATAGGAGACGAAGTAGAAGATACTTTAAAATTAAAAACTGTTGAAAAAGTAGAAGATGCTTTAGGCTTAACTCCAGAGCAAGAAGAACAACTATCTACAGGATATACTGCAACTTACGAACCAGTAACAGTTGGCGAATACCAATCTCAAGCTATTAACGATAGAGCATATCAAATGGCGTTAGACCCTGTAGGATATGGAATGCAAAATCCGTTTGGTTATCCTGCACAAGATTTTTATAAACAACAAATGTTACAATTTTCAAGACCACAATAGGGAATAAATAATGGACACAGTAGACCAAATACAATCAAACTTTGGAAGACCAATTCCGGGACAATCTTTAACGTCTGACCCGAATAATCCTGCTCCGTATGAACAAGCTCCAAGATACACTACTGTAGAAGAAGCTTCAAAATATTTGTGGGATTATGTTACTGAAGATAGACGCTATTCTACAATAATGCAGGGTGTCAGTGAAGGTATTCCAGTAATGGATTACGTTAAAGTTATTTTGTTTAAAGAGTTTTCAGAAGGTGCTTTTAATCCAGACTTAATGATGATGATGGCTGAGCCTCTTGCATTTATGATTATTGCTTTGGCTGAGCGTCTTGATTTAGATATAAAAGTTACAAACGAAGACGATGAAGATGAGAATGAAGAGTTGTTTGGAGTTCAAGTCGAAGAAGAAAAACTAAATAAACTTAAAGAATCTGCAAAAGCAAATAGAATCCCTGCAGGTTTTATAAGTGACGATATGAAAGAAGACATGGGTAGTCTACCAAGTCTTCCAAGTTTGTTAGAAAGTCAAGAAGTAGGACCTGTTGAGGGAGAAGTAGACGCTCCTTCAATGGAAGAGCCTTCCTTACCACCTGTACAAGAAGAAGGGGTACAAATACAATGAGGTCATCAGAACTAGGTGCAAGTCTTTTACAGCAGACTCGTGAAAGAAACGATAGATTAGCTAAAGAAGGTAAAAGCCGAGCTAAAAAAGAAGCTTGGAAAGCTTTGGGAGCTAAAGTTTTAATTGGGGCTACTAATGATTTGCTTGAAAGAAGACAGCAAGAATTTTTAACTAACGAAGATAATTTAAAAACTAAGTTAGAAATGAAAACTGCTAATGATTTTGCTTCTAAAATTAGTGGCGAAGATGCCGCAGCTACTGAGTTTGCAGGAGGCGCTGACGCATACTGGACAGCAAAAGCTAAGCCAATGGTTGACGAATGGATGAGCGCTAATTATAGTGAAAGTACATCTAATGCAGCTACATACGACAGGTATAAAAATATACTAGCTTCTACTTATGGGCAAGAGTTAAAAAAGAATCACGCAAAAACTTTTGAAGCTACTAAAGGATTTTTAACAGAAACAGGCGGTCTTGAAAACTACACATCAACTATGAAAAGACAAAAACCTACTAGTATTTCAGGTTTTGTAGGTAATTTTATAGGTAAAGCTACGGGTATATTAGAAAATGATGACGCTGTTTTAACATCAAAACAATTTGAAAACGAAGCTAATAAACTAGATGCTTTTCACGAAGCCTATAGCAAGCTTGGAAGTTCTTCGTTAGCTGAGTTTGTTACAAAAAACAATCTTGCAGTTTCCCAAGAAGGTTTAGGAACAAAAATGTCTGAATACAGCGAGCCGGTTCAAGTAGAAGGTCCTTACGGAAAAGAACTTCAGATTGTTGTTACAAGCTATGACGAAAATGGAAATAAAAGTTTTAGTACAGTTAAAGCAGACAGTTCAGGAAACATGCGATTTAGTGCTCCCGAAGTTCAGGCTCAAGAAAAAATACATTCTATGAGAGTTTCAAAAGTTTCTAGTGACGCTAGAAATCCTATTAGAACTTCAGGTCAGCACATTATTCAAAGTTTAAAACCTGAACAAATAAATGAACTAACTGAACACGTTAAGACTGTTTTCGAAAACGATTATAAAGGAAAAACAACCAATACAGAAGCGTATAATAATTTTAGCGAAGAAAAAAATAAAATGTTTTATTCTAATGCAGGCGTAGCTAGTCAAACTCTACAAAGTCAAGGTTTTACTGCCCCTTCTTCAGAAGTAATAGCTAGTGAATTAATTATGAACAGCATAGACCCTGCAAATACAGGAACTAAAGTGCTAGATAGCGTTGGGAGCACTAACCCTTATCATACTTTACACGCTATTCATAATGGTGTTATGGGCGATAGAATGCAAAAACCTGTACAGCTTGTTGATAGATTTTTAAGAGGAAACGATTTAAACTTTTTGTACGCTTATAAAAGCGAATCAGTAGAAGGAAGAGGCAGAATTGACGATATTCTAAAAGAAACTGGAAACTTTGGAATGATTGGCGTTGACGACTCTTTAAATAAAGTGCATCAGGCTGTTAAATTAGTTGTTGAAAATCCCGGAAATGTATTTTCAGGCATGAAAGATGAAGAAGCTTTAAGAAAAGCGTATGATATGTATGCTGAAGAAGTTAAAGCCGCAGTTGAAGAAGGTCAGCCAAAAGGCGATAAGAAAGCTGAACCTGTAACTCAAGAACAAATTGATTTGTGGATAAATAGAAACCCAACAAATGCTAACAGAGCTGAAGGTTTAAACAATAGCATGATTGATGAAGCGTATGGTAGAGAGATTAGACAGTATTCAAATCTAGTTACAAGACAACAGAAAAACTCTGCAGCAATTAAAAAATTCTTTGTAGATGATGCTGAACGAAGAAGAAAGATTGAGTCAATGACGTATGCTCAACGTGCGTATTACAATAAAACTGGCAAGTTCCCTGAAGAATACTAAGGAAAGGAAATAATATATGTCTTTGATAGATTATATTGAACAAAAAGAAGGTGTTAAGTTTGATGACGATGCAAACTATAAGCCTACTTCTACATCTTCAAATTACTCAGTAACAGATTTTTCAAACGACCCTTTAGTTAAAAGACAGTTTGATATAATTACTGATTATTTAGCAGAAAATAAAACAGCAGCTTCTAGATTACTAGATGCCGGAGCAACAATGGGAGAACAAGATGACCCTGTTGAGTTTGCTCGTGATGACTTATATAGAATAGGTGCACCTGCAGCTAAAGCATTAGTTTTTAAAGATGCTCCAGAAAATGTAAAAGAAGCGTATAGAATATTTAGAGATAAGTTTGAAGCTGCTAGTGTTACAGGTACAGGAGAAGTATTAGGAGCAATAAAAGATATTGGCTCTGATATGATATTTAATCCTGAAATGGTTATGACACTAGGAAGTGTTTTAGCAGCTCCTAAAACTCTTGGTGGAAGCTTTGTAGCTTCTCAAGCAGCTAAAAAAACAGCAGGTACTGCAGCCCGTAACAAACTTAAACATGCTATTGCAGCTAGCGGTGCAGCTATTAGAAACAATCCTAAGAAATTTGCTATTTCTATGGGTGCATATTATGGCGGTGCAGGTGATTTAGCAATGCAAAGCCAAGAAGTTGCTTTAGATGAAGTAGACGCTATTAATCCTCTTCGTGCAAGTATTTCTACAACAGCCGGTGCAGCTTTTGGTTACGGTTTGTACCGTGCAGGAAGTGCAATAGGAAACAAATATTTCCAAAAAGCTACTGATGGAGATGCTAAAGTACCTACAGAAAAAGCAGCTCAGTTGTATGACGAAGCAGCTGAAGGTGAATTATTGCCTCCATCAGCTAATCAGTTATTAGAGCAGCTAGAACTAAAACTAGCAGACGATGTTGCTACTAAACCTAAAAAACCTAAAACTCCTAAAGGCTTAGCAGGAGTTTGGAAACCTCTTCCTAAACAAGGTGAACTTGATTTTGGTGAGCCTGTAGAGCAAGCAGTCAATAAACTAGTAGGCGACTTGGGTGGTGGAGAAAAAACTAAGAAAGAAATTCTTTCTAGAATTAGAGCGCTAGCTAACGGAGAAGAGACTGTAGAAAGTGCTAGAAATCAACTAAAACAAACTATATATGAAACAGCTGCAGATTTAACAGGCAATATGTTTGGTAAAGCCGCAGGGGTATTGTCGCCACACCTTAGACTATCTGGTACTGCACGACAACTACAAGAAAGATTGTCTTATGAGTTTGGAATTAAAACAAGTGTTGAAGCGCAGCAAAGAATAGGTCAAGATTTATCTGAAGTTCAACGTGAAATGAACGGACATTTTAACGAAAAGTTTCGAGTAATTGTAGATGAGGTAGGCTTGGCTAACAAAGACGGCAGTTTGTCTCAAGCTATTAATGATGCACTAATGATTACTTTGCGAAGCAATAAAGCTGTTCAACACGAAGGTTTAGACTCAGCTACAAACAGAGCAGTCAACAAAGCTGCTCAAGCTACAAAAGAATTGTACAATGAAATGGGTGTAAGCCTTAAACAAGTTGGTGCGATTGATAAGCTTGTTGATAATTATATTCCTCGTATGTGGGATAGAAAAGCTATTGAAGATAATCAAACTGAGTTTATGAACCTACTAGTGCAAAAAGCAGGATTAAGTCCTACAGAAGCTAAAAAAACTGTAGATAATATGCTTGATGTGCAAAACCAAATAGACACTGGAGGTGGTACAGGATATTTCTTTTCTTCGCAACGTAAGCTAGTAGATATTGGTGAAGATGCGGCTTTCCAAAAATATTTGAATGATGATGTTTTAGGTTCATTACATGCGTATACTTTTCAAGCAAGTAAAGCTATAGCTAAACACCGTGTTTTAGGTGTAAATAATGTAGATGACTTTAATAAATTTTGGGTAAATAGAATACGAGAAGAGATTACAAAAGGCGGTGGTAAATTTACAGCTGCACACGCAAAACAAATTGAGTCTCTTTACAAACATGCAACTGGTGAAGGTCTTGACAGGTACGGAAAAACTGGTCAAAACTTAACAGATGCGTATGGTTTGACTACTCGTATAGCTTATCTAGGATTAGCTACAGTATCTAGCTTAACAGAAGTAATGTTAAACTTGTCTCGTGGTGGATTAACAAATAGCGTTAAAGGTTTAAAAGACGCTATGAATATTAGTCATAAGTATGTAACTGACGATTTACAAGCAAAACTTACAGATGAGTATGGACTTACTGCTGCAGAAGCTTTGTCTGAAATGCGTAAGTTTAGTATTAACATAAATCAAAATATGGCTCAACTAGGCAATCGTTTAGCAGGCGATGACTTAGTAAATGAAGGTATGCAAAATGTAAGTAATAAGTTTTTCCGTGCTAACATGCTAGACCAATGGACTCGTTTTGTTCAGACTGTTTCGTTTAGTACAGGCAAAAAAATGATTCGAGAAAACTTAGAAGCTTTGGCAGCTTATAAAAACGGACCATTAGATAAAGTAGGTAAAAGTTTAGTAGACGAATTAAAAGAACTAGATATTAATTACAAAGAAGGTGTAGCTTGGTTAAATGCAGGTGGTAAATTAAACAGTAAGTTTTATAATGAAGGCTTACTACGAGGCGCTGCTAGATATACAGACTCCGTAATTCTACAACCTACAGCTATGTCAGGCTTAAAACCTTTGCTGCATTCTAATCCTAAAACAGCTATTTTGTTTCAACTGCTAGGCTATCCAATGGCATTTACAAATACTGTTATGAAACAAGCAGGTAAGCGAATTGCAAAAAACCCAGTAAGAAACTTATACAAAACTTTACCTGCTGCTTTTTTAATGACAGGCATGGCACGTTGGACAAACCATCTGCGTACTGATGGAGAAAGCGAGCGCAACAAAGAACTTCCTGAGATTTTAGGAAATTCATTAGCACGTTGGGGTGGTAACGGTGTATTCTTTGACATGCTTAAAAGAGCACGAGACAATGCTAAATACTCTGACAGTAATGCTCCGTATGTTACACTGCCGTTTGGACCAATGGCTTCAGATGTAATGAGTGTTTACAACAGGGGCATTATACCTACACTAGCTAATAAAGTACCTGTATATTCTGGAAGCTATTTTGGTAAACAACTTTTGGGAGACGAAGAAGTTCAACACTATAAGAGAAGCGCAACTCAACTTCAAAAAGATACTTTTGATAGGTTTATTCCTAAATTTGAGGAAGAGCCTGCTCCTGTAGGATATGCTATTGGTGGTATTGTAGGAGGTAAAATAGGCAGAAAAGTAACAGATTTGTTAGATATAAATAGCGTTGTTAAAAAAGTTGTTACAGATGCAACAGATGGTGTTTTAAATTCTAAAGCTAGGAAAAAATCTGCAGCTGAAATTAAACAAGGCTTAACAGATTTGCAAAACGAAGGTGCTATAGATTTATCTAACAACGATACTTTAGACTTTGTAAACTCTTTAATTGTAAATGAAATACGTAAAAGAGATTTACCGCTAACTCAGTTAGAAAAAAATCCTAAGTGGAAAAAAGCTGTAGATAGTAAAGACCCAGATGAAATGGAAGCTAACTGGACAGAGTTCCAAGATTCTGCAGGTTTTTCTGAAGCTCACAAATATGCTTTAAAAACTATTGGGCAACGTCAAATGGAGTTAGACCCAGAAGGTAAGCTTAGCTATGCTGTTTCAAATATAGTTCGTAACACACGAAACAAATATCAAGAGCACCTTAAACCTGAAGTTAAGATTTTTGTAGATAAACAACAATCGGGATTCTATAGTCCTCTGCATAAAGCAGCGTTAGCGTTAGAAGGTTCTAAACCTAAAGCAGGGCAATACTGGTTAAACCAACTTAAAAAAGCTAAAGGAGTTACTAAAGATGAGCTTGATTGGACAGGCGCTGAAAAAGTATTTGGTAATCAAAAACCTGTAACAAAAGAGCAAGTAGTTGAATACTTTGAAGATACTAAATTTGATTTAGAAATTAATCAAGGGACTACTAGTCGTGACTTTCGTGAACCAGACTATGATTATGATGGGACTGAGCTTCACATGGAATTAGACGACCCTGAAGATTTTGTTCACTATTGGTTAAGAGATAACTCTCCTGAAGAACTTGAAGGTATAGCCGATTTAAGTGCCGAAGCTTATGAAGAATTAGCAGAATCTGTTTTTGCTAGAGCAGAAGCAAATCTACCTAAAGTAGACGGTGATGCAGTTCCTAAAGGTTTTGATTTTAGAGCACAGCAAATGCATTTAAGATATGCTTTTGAAGGAGAAAAAACTAAAAACTATAGAGAATTAGTTGTTAGCTTACCTGATAAGTTTAGAAAACTAAAATTAGATTTTGAACATGACCACTTTCCATCATTGAAAAATTTTGTATCTCATGTTAGATTAGCAGATGTTAGACCTGTTGATAGTAAAGCTAAAACTTTATTGATAGATGAAATACAAAGCGATGTTCATCAAAAAGCTAAAGGTCTATATATTACTAACCAAAAAGAGTATGACACTACATATCAAGCTATGACAAAATTAGAAGAAGAAAGATTTCAAATAGAAGATGTGCTAGAAGACTTAGAAATGGATTATGAATATAATAGAATTAGTAAAAAGCAATTTAAAACAAACCAAGAAGCGGCTTTATCCTCACTTGCAAAAGTAAAAAAAGAACTTGAAGAATATTCAAATGTTGGCTACATTCCAAATCTTCCTTTTAAAAACGAAAAACAGTGGGCATTGGTAGGTTTAAAACAAGCAATGATAGAAGCTGCCAAAGGAAACTATAATCAAGTTGCTTTAACTACTGGTAAGATTCAAGGCTTACGAAATAATCAAATGCACGAAGTAGATAACATTTTTATTACAGAATATAAAAATGGAAATGTAAGAGTTCAAGGTAAAAATGAAAATGCTATTGAGCGTACTGAAGTAAATAAAAAATTCAACAGTAAAAAAGAAGCTCAAAACTATGTAGGTAAAGAAAGATACGACTTAATAACAGATAGTAAACCTGTTAATGTCACAGATAAATATTCTTTTTATCAAAATGGCTACGGAAATAAAACAACACTAGGTGGTAATAAGCAGCTTGAGTTTTATGATAAAACATTAATAAGTCTTATGAATAAACAGTTTGCTGATAAATATAAAGTTAAAATTAAACTTAAAAAAATCTATCGCAATGATGAAACTGTAACTCTTCCAGTAATGGAAATAACAGAAAAAATGCGTAGAGATATACTTAAAGGACTACCTATGTTTGCAGAAGGCGGTCTAGTAACTAACTCAAAATAAGGAAACAATGTGAGCGAATTTAAATATTTTAAACTATCTGATTTTGATTGCCAAGAAACTGGCGAGAACAACATGGACGTAGAGTTTATACACAAACTAGACGAGCTTCGAGCTGCTTGTGGGTTTCCATTCCATATTACTAGCGGTTATCGTTCTGAAAAGCACAGCATAGAATCAAAGAAAGCAAAGCCCGGCACTCACGCCAAAGGTATTGCAGCTGATATAGCTGTCAATGGTGGTGCTCAACGCATGGCTATTGTTAAGAATGCTTTAGCTATGGGATTTACAGGTGTAGGGGTTGCACGAGGATTTATTCACGTTGATGTCCGTGATACTACTCCTGTGATGTGGAAGTATTAATGAAACGCTTGTTGTTTCTTTTGCTGTTTTCGGCAGCTGTAAGTGCGGACAACTCCCAAGAAGGTTCTTTAAATACCTTTCATGGAGATGGTAGCACTACAAATAGTAACAATAATACCGAAGACAAAAGCATATCTAATACATATAACGGTGCAGGGTCTAGTTCTGAAATGCCAGTAGGCTCTGCAATTACACCAAGCTATATGTCTAATGGTATGGACACTTGTCTTAAAGGTACGGGTGGCTCTCTTCAAACAGTAGGTGTTGGTATATCTAGCGGCTCTTATGAAGTTGACCCGAACTGTGATAGACGTAGGGACGCTAAGCTACTGTCAGACTTGGGCATGAAAGTAGCAGCAGTATCAAGGATGTGCGACTCTCTAGAGATTTGGAAGTCAATGTTTGTGTCAGGTACACCCTGTCCAATACTACAAAACTCTAGACTTGTTGCAGGTAAACGAGCTTACCTTGCAATGAAAATGAATCCTGAGATTTATATCCCAGACTACAACAAAAAAACTAAAGAATGGTATGACTCTATTCTCAACATTGGAGAAACAATTAATGAAGAACACGCTGAAGATGCTCCCTCTGTTAGCACTATGTTCCGTAGCTCAATCAAATGAGTTAGATAATTTAATAAACACTTCTACTGATATTGTTAATCAAATTGATAGAGGCGTTAAGTTAGTTGGTGCTGCTACTGAATACTCTTATGCAGGTAGTGGATTAAGTAATGGTACACTATCGTCTACTGCACATATTAGTACAGAACAATTAGATGCATATAACAATGCACTATCTAGCTTTGCTGTAAACTATATGCCTTATGGTGACGTACAGACTGTACTAGAACTAAAGGCTAATACAGAACTTGATTTGATGGATAACGCTATTGACACATTTACAGAAGTTGTAGTTGATATGATTTCTGTACAAGAAGTAGCCACCAAAGTTGTAGAAGCTGAGTCACCTCAAGAAGAAGCTGAAGTGCAAGAGTTTGTAGCGCAGAACCAAGAAGTGCTAACAATATCTCAAGACGATGTAGACACATACAATCAGTCTATTGATGACATTGAAACCCATGCTAACAACGCTAGTGCATTCCTAGCGGTAGCAAGTAACAAAGAAGCCGTAACATTCTTAGAGCAAGGCGCTGAGAATAACAACACAACTGCAGAGCAAGCTACTGTATCGTACAGTGCAGGTAATCAATGGGTTAAGATGGCTTGGGCTAATACTAACAACGCTTCTGCCGTATACCTTAACGGTCAAAGCTATGGTTTAGATATGTACTTTTCTGAGGCTGATATACTTACGGCAGGTAGTGAGTCTGAGTTTTATTTAAGCTCTCCATTAGCCGTGCAAAATCATAACTGCTATATGTACGGTGAATGTGAATGAGTTTAGCTGATGCAGAACTAACAATAGGCGGAGTAAAGCTAAAAGGAATCTACATAGCTGTTGTGTTTTCTTTAGCTACAACAATTGGCGGTGGTGTGTGGACAGCCTCTAGTCTATACTCAAGACTAGAAGGTGTTGAAAGTGTATTTATTCCTAATGTAACGCCTTTAGAAGAACGAGTTACATTGATTGAACAGAGCCTTGAAGCTAACGATGTATCTAAACTACAAGGTAAATTAGCAGAGCTAGGAGTTAACTTGAAGACTATTGCTGAACAACAAGAGAAGCTGCTACAAGTTTCAGATAAACTAGCAGGCTTAGAAAAAGAAATAGAAGCTATGAAAGCTACAGTAACTAAAGCTGAGCTCATAGCAGATAACATGAAAGACATTGAGTCTAAATTTAAGACATTAAACAGGGAGGTCTCGGAGCTTTGGCAGGGTTTAGATTATGTCAGCAATCCGTTAAAATAAAATATGATAAACTTAAATTCTTTGGTTGGTCCAGTTTCAGGACTGTTAGATAAATTTATAGAGGATAAAGACAAAAAGAATGCGATTGCGTTTGAACTATCAACGATGGCTGAAAGACACGCACAGGAGCTTGCGAAAGCGCAACTTGAAGTTAATAAGACAGAAGCGGCACATAAGAGCTTATTTGTGTCAGGTTGGAGACCGGCTGTTGGTTGGACTTGTTGCATTGGACTTGCGAGTCAGTACATTCTTATCCCGATGGCAAATTTTGCGCTTGCTATTACCGATACTCCCATTGAAATCCCTGTTCTAGATATATCAACTATGATGCCTGTACTGATGGGTATGCTAGGTTTAGGTGCAATGAGAACTGTAGAAAAAACTAAAGGCGTTAGCCGTAACAAATAAACAAAGGAAACTACTATGCCCAACTACAAAAAAAGAAGTACATATCAAACTGGCGGTGCTGCAAAACCTATGCCTCCTGCATCAATGCAAAGAATGGCGACTACTCCTATTCAAACTGGGTCACAAGAAGCCGAAAGAAAACGTCAAGAAATGATTAGAAGAGATAGAGCTATGATGGAAGTAGGTAATCGTCAACGTGCTGCAGCTATGGACGCAGCTAGAAAAAGAGCTTATAACCAAGCTACAGCTACAACGCAACGCCCTGTTCAAGGTCCTAGTCGTGCTCAAGCAGCTAGAAATCGAGCAGACTATGAAGCAGCTATGAGAGCTAGACAACAACGTGGAAGCACTCCTGCAAGACCAAGAGTTCCTACTGCACAGCAACGAGCTGAGTATCAAAGAATGGTATCAAACATAAACCGAAGCCGTTCTAATGCTGTTCCTGTAACACCAAGACAACAGCCAAGACCACAGATGCGAACTCCAACGCCTCAAGAACTAGCACGATTACGAGCAAATCCAAACAGACCAAGCATGACAAATCAAGTACGGAATCAGGGAAATGCTTCAGAGCGTCAAAGAATCCAACAACAGATAGCTCAACTCCAAGCAAGGCTACGACAACTAGGAGGCTAGTATGGCAGCTAAAAAAAAATCGACAGTAAATAAAGCAGGGAACTACACTAAACCTACTATGAGGAAGAACCTGTTCAATAAGATTAAGGCAGGTTCTAAAGGCGGTAAAGCAGGTCAGTGGTCAGCAAGGAAAGCACAGATGCTTGCCAAACAATATAAAGCAAAAGGTGGAGGTTATAAATGAAAGTTAAAGCACCAGATGGTTATCATTGGATGAAACAAAAGAATGGCTCATTCAAACTTATGAAGCACAAAGGAAAGTTTGTTAAACATAAGGGAGCAAGTCTATCTGCAGACTTTCCAATACAAAAGGTACATAAATAATGGGACTAAAAAAACCACAGAAGTCTTTAAAGAAATGGACTAAGCAGAAATGGAGAACACCTAGTGGTAAGAAATCTTCAGAGACTGGTGAGGTCTATGCGCCATCTAAGACTATTAAGAAGCTTAAATCAACTGCGGCAGGTAAAAAGAAACTAGCGGCAGCTAACAAGAAGAAAAGAGAAGCGACTGCAAAGGGAAAGCAACACGCAAAGCATGGGCTACATAAAGGTAAAAAACGATGAGAGAAGATTATAAAAAAGGCGGTAAAGCCAAAGACTCAAGACTAAAAAGAGCAGGTGTGTCAGGTTATAATAAACCTAAGCGCACACCTAGCCATCCTAAGAAGTCTCACATAGTTGTAGCGAAAGAAGGCGATAAGATTAAAACAATTCGCTTTGGGCAGAAAGGAGCTAAGACAGCAGGCAAACCTAAAGCAGGTGAGTCAGCTAAGATGAAAGCCAAACGTAAAAGCTTTAAAGCCAGACACGGCAAGAACATCAAGAAAGGTAAGATGTCTGCCGCATACTGGGCTGATAAAGTTAAGTGGTAGGGTTCTTGAAAACATCTAGTTCAGCTTCTAAGAACTTATGCATGTTTTCTAATTTAGGTTTCGCATCCCTTATAATCTTGCGAATTAGTATCAAGTCATCTCCCTTGAATATCGTGTGAAGTTTTTCTTCGGGAAGTCCTCCAATTTCTGTTAGGATTATTCCCGAAGAATTAACTATAATTCTAAAGGACAGAAGATTCGCTTCTTGTTCTTTAGGTGATTTCACAAGCTCCTCCTACACAAGCTAGTTCTTGAGAGCCTGTAGTATTGTCTTCTTGTTCAAAGTAAACTAAGTCATTCCAGTTTACATTACTCGGCATAGCTGCTAAGACTCCATCATACTTCTCAGCAGTTATGTCCTCATAAGGAGCTTGCTGATAAACATGGTCACTAACTGGCAACAAACTAATACCCGAACAAATATCAAAGTTATCCCATATCCACTGTGCAACTTGCAGATATTCATCGTCCGTATAATACACAGTAATACTGGGCTTATGCTCGCACCAGAAATTTTGGTACGTCTTCCACAGTTTTAACTGCTCCATAGCTCCTACTTCTTTTACTACTACACTAGAGTCAGGAGCTTTGACTGGAAAGCTATACACCACAGAAGACTCTGACATTACGTCTTGTTCTACTGGGAATCCTGCTGCTTCCATAAAGACTGCAAGCGGGTCTTTCTTGTCTGAACGTACTCTGCGAATATAGTGTTTAGAAAAACGGGGGTGAATGCCAGAAGCAGAATCGACAAGTTGAGACACAGTGCCACTAGGCTTAACACAAGTAATAGCCGCAGACTGTTCAATGCCAAGCTTCTTAGCCCATTTTTCATTAGTTTTAATAGCCACATCTCTCAAGTTCTCCAAAGTCTTTTCTAGTTTTTCTTGGTCTTCCTGACCAGATAATAATTTATTATCCATAATGCCTGTCATACTTAAACCAAGTAGTGCTTCTTCAGCTGTGTTCTTATGCCACACATTACGTAAATATCTAAAGTCTGTAAGTGTAGCTTGCAATGAGCCAATGATAGCAGCTAGCTCTACCTTTTCTTTTAGAGTTTCTTCTGTATCGTCTTCACGAACTACAACCTCAGACAAGTTACAGAACTGATTAGACCGTAGTATAATCTCAGAGCATGGGTTAGTACCAAAGTCCTGCTCAGAGTCTCTACGTCCATTACGAGCTGCAATATTCTGTGCAGCTACACGACTAAACAATCCTCGTTCACCTGCTCTGCTTTCGTATAGAGTCTTCATCTCGTTGATGAATGCTTCAAAGTCTGGCTTCTCAGTATATGCTACGCTGTTGTTTGCTAAACGTCTGTGACCGTCTGCTTCCCACCATGCACCTGTCTTAGCCTTAGCCATACGAATGTCTGATAAGTTTGATAGACTTATAAGTGCTGAACGTCTAACACCACCTACAACCACAATGTCTGCAACCTTGCATACAACATCGTGACACTCAATACTAGTTAGCTTACGACCTGCTGCTTTGTGGAATACTTCTACACAGAAGCGGAATAAATCTTCAAGAGGTGCTGAGCCTGATGCACGACCACCGAATGTTTTAAGTCTAGCACCTGCAGGTCTTACTTTGTGCATATCCCACTTAGGTACTTTACCTGCATACAACATAGCAATCAACTCACGGAATGCACTAGCCCAACCGATTTTACTGTCGGCTACTACAATCGTTGTGTCTGTATCGTGAAAAGTTTCTGCAACTATCGGTAGCTTGTTGATAAAGTTACGCTCAACACTAAAGCCCACACCAGTACCACACATGAGTACATACATTAGCTCATCAAATGCTCTAGGTGAATCAATAGCTAAGTAACTGCAGTTAAATCCTGCTACGTTATCTTTGTCTAGTGCTTCACCTGCCGTCATCATACAGCGCATAGACGGCATAACCTTTTGACTATGTATGCCATCATATAAACGCTTAGCTGTTTTCTTATCTATCTGCTTTCGATTAACCCAAAAGTCTACGTACCTTTGTACAGTCTCCTCCCAAGTCTCTCGTCTGCCCTCATTAGAGAGCCAACGAGCGTACCGTGACTTGTGTATGAACTGTTGGTATTTATCCATTTAAGTCTCCAAAGGTTACTGCTGTCCATACTTCTTTGTAGAAGTTTAAGAACTCTTTGCGGTTATCCCACAGTATAACCGCAGGTACATACACTGGCGATACTGCAAATAATACTACTGCTTTTATAAATAGCTTTTGTTTTTCTGTAAATTTAAAACTCCAATCTTTACTCATCGTCTATTTCCTCCCAGACATTTCCAATCGTTATAGTAATAAAGGGCAGTAGTATTACCGTCCCTTGAAAAGGCATTACATCGTGTTCGCCATCTCTAACTGTCCACACAGGGCGGCTGTCCGCAAACTCAATATCAAAACCTACTCCGTTTCTAGGCTCAATCGTCCATAGCCTGTTCAAAAAATGGTGCGTCATATTCTTTCCTCGTTTGTTTTTTTCTTGCAGTCTTAGCTTTGCTAGACCTCGTGTACTTCTTAAACTTTTTCTTTCGAGCAAACTGATTCCTGCGCTCTTCTTTCCTGTCCATTACCACCAACCTAAGTTTTTAGAGTTATTTAATATAATCATAAAGCATGTGGCTATGTGCACAACCCACCAGAATGTTCGTATAACCGCAACAGTATCTGCTTGGCTGTTTGTCTCTCCGACTTTTTCTCCTAGAGACTTTGCCCATATACGCCACCACTTTCTATACTTCATACAATTTAATTAGTTTATCTAAATACCATCGTGCTTTCTTTAAGTCTTCTAAAGCTTTGCCCTTGTAAGACATACGCCATATATATTTCTGGCAGTTGCCTTTTAGGTAGCCTTGAAACTGTTCGAGACTCATAGACTCTTCAATAGCCTGAATGCATTCAACAGCTCCAGTGTTGTAATGTGCAGGATTATTTACAGGGTCATCGCTCCAACAATCAGCAAAGTCTTCTGAGTCAGCAGTCACCTCTGGGTCTGTACCTCTAGTGCTATCGTAAACCCAATGCGAGTTTAAGTCACGCATGTACTCTTCAAATGTAGGTTCTTGTTTCATTCAAATGTCTCTCTTTTCTTTTTGTTAATCCAATCATCAGGTATGCTATCTTCACTAAACCATCTAAAGCTATTTGCCTCAGCCCACTCAGCGTGGGAGCGTTTAGTTCCGTCCTTTCTGACCTTAGCCTGTGGCATCGGGGCATTAGGATTAGCAAACAGGAAAACCAGTTCGATGTCATCTGGCAGTGCTTTGGCTATCCATACGTACTTACTGTACTCAGCACTATCCCAGAACCTTCCTTTGGCTTCTAGTAATATCTTCTTACCGTTGATAACTCTTACAAAATCGGGTTCGTACTTATGCTTCACAGTATACTCTACCTTATCAACGTGATGCTCCCATCCGTCTAAAATGCCTGAGTGAAGCTGATACTCCCAATTAGAGTCGTAGCCCTTAACCAAGTCCTTTTCAACAGGGCGTTTAACTCTTGCTTTCCTGTAGCCTTTCCTTATTTTAGCCATCCGTGCTATCCTTTACGTTGCTGTATCTTCCAGTTGACATCAGCTAGTGTAAAGTCTTCTACCTGTTTGTCGGGAAAGATACGCATTAATTGTTTTAGTTTTTTAATAACGTGACGCATTCCAAACACGCTACAGTATTTAGTTCCCATACCCCAAACGTGGGTCTGTGTCGGAAGCATCTGAGCCAAATTAGTTTTATCTACTTTATTAGCTTCGTCATCCGACAACAGAGACTTAACCCACGCAAGTTGTATGTCTTCAGCGTGTTTCCGTATACGCTTACTTAGTCTTCTATTCATAATACCTCTTCTACTTTGGGTTCTGCTACGACTTTTGTGAGGTACGCATACCCTGTAGAGTATTTAAAAGTTCTTAGACCTACACCATCGTTAGCATCTTTGTGGCATTCGTGCTTATACTTACACCACGAACAACCTTTTGGTAATTTCATGTTACCTTTTTTACCGTCAGGCAAAGGAGTATAACACAGCTCTGGAGGTTTGTCAAGCTCTAAATTATCACGCAGCGTATTTATTGTAGTTTCTATATTAGGTTTATCTAAGTCATCAGGCTCAAACAGACACAGCTCACCGTTCTCCTTGTTGATAACCAAGAACCCACCCCCATCTGTACCCTCTGCTTTCTCGTAACCTGCAAGCTGTCCGAGATAACCGAAAGGGTCATCCGAATTTAACGTGCCGTTCTTAAACTTCTGGAACGCAAATCTAGATGCAGACTTAACATCTACTACCTGACCATTAATCTTACAGTCCATGTGACCTACGATGCCGTTGACTGTTACTTCTTTCTGCTCATCAGTCACTTCATGCCCTGCCATACGTACAAGCATAAGTACAAGCTCTTCTAAGACATGACCATACAAGAACTTAATCTGAGTAGGACCATCGACTTCGCTGTTTATATCTGTATCACGCTTCTCAAACCACAACTGTCGCTGAGGTTTACCTACGTTAGACATACGAAGCGTGAAGTCGGTGTCACGTTTGCGTGGTGTAGCCCAATGCATAATAGCTTCTTTCATAGATGCCATAGTTTCATCAAGAGCCTCCTCCGTTATTGGAAGAGGCTCGCCTTGTGATACACTTTCTAGCATCTTATATATGTCAGGTACTACAGTATTAAGCGGCTTCTGGCTCATCTTCTATCTCCTTGAATGCTTTGATTACATCAGATGAAAACAGCTTCTGCAAGTTTAGCAGATACATCTGGCTTGCACGGTTGTCACCGCCTGATACAGTCTTAAAGCTATCTAGTTTTTTTACAATCTTCTTGAGTGTCTTAGTGTTAAACACAAGTGTACAGTATTCGTCATCACCAATACACAGATTATGAAACCAGTAATCCGACTCGGTTGCATCAATACCTGATGGCTTACCGTAAGACTTATACTCAATGCAGATGTTACCTGTCTTCTGCCATAAGTCACGCTCGGACTTTACTTCTATCTTCTTGTTAGTAAGCATATCCGCAATCTTATCTTCACGAACAACTCCATACTGCAAATCAATATCAAACTTCTTTCTGTCTTCTTTAGTGGGTTTCATGCCAACCATCTCCGATGTTGTAGTCCCCATCAAGAGGACAGTTTAAGTTTAAGTTCTTACCTGCCTGTGTTATAGCTTGTACACCTAGCTCTCCAACCTTTTCTGCTACTGATGGACGACATTCTATCTGCCACTCATCGTGTACATTAGCTACTATCCTAGCATCAATACGCTTGAGCCATAAGCTGTGCTCAAGTAGAACCAATGCTTCTTTCATAACGATAGCGCCTGCACCTTGCAACAATGTGTTGAGGGCAGCGTGTTCACTCCGAACAAAGAGCTTACGCCCATCAAGACCTTTTAGAAATCCTTTCTTGCTTTCTCTTTGAACTCGTTGGATAAGTTGTTTAAATGATGGTAGACTATCAAGAAACTGTCTTCGCAACTGTTTGCCAACTGCTTTACCTCGCTTAGCCACTGACCCAAGCTTTGCATCTCCTGCTCCGTATAAGAGTGCATAGATGAATGTCTTTGCCTGATTTCTTGATTCAAGTCCTGCAAGCTTTTGGTTAGTTGTGTGAATGTCTCCGTTGAGTATTTCATTTGTATAGTCCTCATCGTTCATGTAATGTGCTAGCATTCTTAGCTCTAATCCAGAAGCATCAATGCCAACCAGTTTGTTACCAGACTTAACAGTCCAACAAGCTCTACACTCTGCACCATAGGGTGAGTTAGTGCTAGGTACTTGTGCCGTGTTAGGGTGGCTGTGTGTCATACGTCCTGTTACTGCACCGTTAGGATTGACGTACCCTCGTACCCTGCCGTCAGGTTCTACTGCCTTAATCCAACTGTTGACCTGTGCTAATCGTTTCTGTAGCATCAGGTACTTAGCTATCATCTGTGCTTCGGGTATGTCTTTAACCTTAGACAGTGTACCCTCGTCAACTATCGGCTGACCTGTTGGTGTATAGTTCTTAGGCTTCCAACCTGCCTCGACTAGATACTCACCTATCTGTTTACGTGAGCCTAGATTAAAAGGTATCTCTGTCTCACGCCTGATGGGTTTACCATTTAACTCCATCTCCACCCACTCGTCATCGGTAAGGCGAACACCCTTATCTTCTTGGTCTTTAGCAGTCTTAGCTAGCCTATTAGTCTTAGTATATTGCGGACTAAGAATCTGTACGTTTACACGAGGCTTGAATGTCTCATGCACCTCAGCCTCTACTGTAGCTAGCTTCTCTGAAAACAAAGCTACAAGCAACATAGCTTTACGCATATCAAACTGAAAGCCGTTGTCTCTCTGTTGTTCTACAATCTTAGCTACATCGTGCTCAAGTCTAATAGACTGACCAGTGAAGCCACGACTTTCTTTGCGTAGTTCTTTGTACACTTTAGTATTGAGTATAACATCACGCTTACAATACTCTAGCATCTCTGGGCAGTAAGCATCCCACGCACCATCTGACTGACCATAGCTACCCTTGTTGTAGCCTAAGCGATAGCCCCATGACTCTAGACCGTGACCACCCTCACGAGTAGGCTTAAACAATCTAGACAGTACAAGCGTATCCACAATCTTCTTGTCAGATAAATCTATGCCCTCTACTTTTCTAAGGGCAGGTAAGTCATAGCCAATAAGGTTATGACCTATAAGTTTTGTTGCAGACATCAGGAACTCATAACCCTCTTGAAGCTGTGTGTTATCGAACGTAAACACATCGTCTGTGTCTACGTCCTGAGCAACAATACAATATATCTTTGTGGGTTCTAGTCCATCAGCCTCTATATCAAATACTATATTCATAGCTCATCTCCATCAATTTCTGCATAGTGGTCATCGTTAGGTATCTCAGATAGTCTGCCTGTCTCTGTGTCGTACAGTAGACCGCAAGCCACACCAACGTCACCTGTGTATCTAGACTTTAGTACACGTACTTTGGTGGTAGATGCCTCGATAATATCTTCTGATTGCTGATTGCGCTCAAGAGATATAACTGCATCAGATAGCTGAGCAATCGACTGACTACCACGAAGATGCGATAGACCTGTCTCAATACCATTCTCATGTCCACGATTGCCATCGACACGCCTCAAGTGAGACACCAATATCATACCAACACCTGTCTCCTCTACAAGAGAACGCAGTCGGTGCATGATGCCGTCAATAGCTTTACGCTCATCACCATCTAGTGCTTGGAGTACAAGCATGTGTAGATGGTCAACGACCACCCATTTACAATCTAAGCCAACAATCAAGTAGCGTAGTTTGCTGAAGATATCTTCAAGATGATTTACACCGAGGTGTGCATGAATCCAAACACGACCATCGTTCTCATCCATGAATACTTTCTTGTAGGTTTCGAGAAGTTTCTCTTCGCCTATCTCTTCTTTGACACTGTTGAGGTGCAACTTAGCGTTAGCCTCGATAGACATAATACCCTCGGCTGTACGACTCCAGTTCTCCTCTAGTGCGACAATACCTACATTGTCTTCGGTGTGGTTGATAAGCCAGTGTTCAATCTCTCTAGTAACACTAGACTTACCTAGACCTGTACCGCCTGTCAGGGTAACTAACTCACCCTGTCGCATACCCTCAAGCTTTCTGTTCAAGCCGTTCCACGGATATGGTATAGAGTCTTTCTTCTCTGTCTGTAGCTTGCGATAAGCATCGAGCTGAGTAGATAGATTCAATATGCCTGACGGTGTATACGTCTTGGCATCCCAGAAAGCACTAACGAATGCTGTGTGTTTTCTAGCTTTGAGCATATCGTTAGGGTCTTTGTAACCCTCTGGCAATGTCATAATCTTAGCCTTGTTTGGAGTAAGAAGCTTAGCTATTTCCTTAGCGCCTTTCTTACCGGCATCGTCTGAGTCAAAGCATATAACTACAGTGTCAAACGATTCCAAGAACTCTAGACTATTCTTAACATCACGAGCACCTCCTTGTGCTCCTGACTTGATAGATACTACAGACCATTTACTACCTAGCAGTTCGTATGCTGCCATAGCATCACACTCACCCTCGACTAGAGTAATAAACTTACCACCTGATTTGAAGAGCTGTTCTCCGAACAACCCTGATTCTTTGGAGTTACCCTGCCACACAAACTGTTTATCTTGTTTGCGTATCTTTGTGGCTACTTGTTCTCCGTTACTGAAGAAAGGATAGTGATGACTTGTAACTTGACCACCGACTGTAGTAGTAGATTTAACGCCATACTTCTTGGCAGTCTCTAAGCTAATACTACGGTCTGTTAGTGCGTTAAAGCTAGCACCATCCTGCTTCGGTTGATACCTTGTAAAGTCCGTTATGGTATCTTGTTGCACTTCCGATGTGCCATATTGTTTAAAATAAGTATTGCAACTAAAGCAATACGCAGACCCGTCATCGTTCTGTGATACTGGGTCGCTACCTCCGCACTCTGGGCACGGCAGGTTGTGTTTAACAAATGGCATAAGCACCTCTTAGTTGGTTTCTAGTTCTTCTCCTGAGTCTTCTACGATTGCTTCATCCGTGAGTTCAGCTTCAAACAGAGCTTTGATATGCGTAGCTCCTGCTTGCATAACTTGTATCTGTTTGTTTAGCTCTTTAATTTTAATTACGCTATGCTGAATGAGTTGGAACAATCCCTGTCCCTGCTCACCCAACAACGACACATCATAGGATGTGCCGTCATCAGTCTTATAAGTATATTGCATTATAGTTCATCCCCTACTTCATCCTCTACGTCAAACTCACCACCATCGACTGAGCCGACAGACACTAAGTCTAACACTTGCATTGCTTGGAAGTCTAAGCCTTTAAAGGTTTTGCCTTTCCACACTGACTCCCACTCCTTGTACTGAACCTTAACCTTAGAGCCATTGCCTACACGCTCATCAAGTGGGTTCTTCCGTCCGTCTACTAGCTTTGGTGCAGAGCGAACCATACCGTTAGGTCCATTGACTTTACGCTTGATTACGATAGCTTTACCCTCGTCCATATCTTTTGTAGGGAAGCCACGATTCTCAAAGTCACTAGCAGTATCATCATCAACAACTAGATTAACCGTGTATACGGGTTCATAAGTTGTATTCGGTGTTGTTACACTTGCCCAATAAGCTGTACCTGTTACTATTGCCATAATGTTTTTCCTTTTGGTTGTTGAAAATTGAAAAGTTATTGTACTCGATTTTACTGCACTTGTCAAGTATTATTTCGGATATTTGTGTGTAAGCTCTATCAATGCCGACAGAGCTGTACCACCCACAATTACCTCCAATGAACCTCCAAGAGCATATAAACTAATGCACACTGCCGCTGTTGTTATCAACTAGACTACTCCATTCTTTAAGTTTATTTAGTTTGTTTTGTGTAGCTTCTTGCAGTTGCTCCTCATCTAAGAAGCCATACTCAAGAAGCAGGGACACCATGCATAGAACATCACCTGCCTCTTGAAGTATATTATCTAGGTGCTTAATCTCATTGCCGAACCTGATAATTTTACTGCAAGCCATGCTTAACTCCGAGCATTCTTCCATAGTTATTACTAGAAGCTCACGCTCTTGTGGTGTGAGTTTATCGCTAAGCATTATGCTGCCCTCGCAAAAGCTTTACGAACCATCTCTTGGCGGTTGGCTCTAACCGATGCAATGTTGAGGTTAGATGCTTTGGTGTACGCACCTGAGTGAGTAGACCAATCTGTAAAGGCATTGTACAAAGCCCAACGATTCTGACCTAGACGTACTTTATATCTATGGAAAGCATCCCAGATATAAGCTACGTTCTTACCAGTGCCTCTGTTCCTGTCAACAACTGCTGATGGTGAGTGGTGCTGAGACTCTTCGATAAGCTTTGGTGAGCCTACGGCGTGGCATATCTCTTTGAAAGCTTGGTCAGAACTAACGTACTCGCCCTGCATATAACTCCACAAGTCTCTTTCATTGCTGAATACATCTAGAGCTTTGACGATTAGGTTAGCACCATGCTCTACGTTGAGGCTCTTGGTGTGCTTAGCTTTATATACAGCTACCTCACCACCAATGAACACCTGTAGATTTGTACAAGCAGCCTGTATAGCTGCGGCACTAATCATAAACGGGAATGTACCATCAATAGAACTAGTAGCAAGCAGGCTGAGAGACGCTGTATCTCCGTCTGGAGTCTCATAGGTATGAGCAGGTAGAGTATATTGGACAAAGCATCTAGCACCGTCATGCGAAGTTCTAATGGTTTCTTCGATGTCTCTGGTGTTGAGGTCTGAACGCTCAATGATAGAACGTGTAGAGTCTATCATCTTTCTAGGTGCTACAGCCTGATAGCCATGACCATGAACGCCTAGCTCTTGACCTGTATCGGTGCGATAGATAACAGACTTGGAGCTACATAACTCTGTTCCGTCATCGTCAATCGGATAGTATAATGGTGCGGTATTTATATCAAAATCTGCTGACCCATATCCCTTATCTCTAAGGGACTGGGTAGCACCATAGTTTTGAAACATAGGTATAATGCTAGTCATTAGCTGACTCCTTCGATGCCGTTGATGTCTTTGATGTTGCTGAAGCTGATAGCTCTAGAGCCTCTGTGCTGTAGATAAAAGCCCCACTTGTAGCAGTGTAAGATATTAAAGCACTTACCCTTACTGATTTCGAAGCGGTTCTTAGAGCTTCTGCGTCTTACAATAAAAGACTTACCGAATAGTTTGCCGTTTTTCTTACCGCTAAAAACGAGTGAATGTACTGCTGATGCTACAAAGTTAAACAAAGTTTCCATAGTATTATACCTCATGGGTTAAAGTTAAGTGTTCGTATTCTTGTTGCTCGATTGCATACTGGTCGGCATAGCCATCTATATAGTTTGGGTCGCCATCATAATCACAGGGTTTACCTTCTATACAATCTCTAACGCCTCTTTCATATTCGCTCATCTTAGTTTTCTCCTTTGACATATTCTCTATAACCTTCTTCGACTACTAGTCTAGCAATAATGTAAGCACCGCCATGAAGTACACCCTCTGTGCTAGCTTCATCATAGCTATGACAATAGATATGTTTAGACGGCTTGCCTTCGTACAATAACTCTACCGACCATGATGGTAGCTTATCGGTTGTCGAGTTGTAGATAGTCATATTCTTCTGCCTCCGATTTATATCCTTCAAGTGCTTCTTTGGGTAAGAGACTAAGCAGTTCATATATCGGTGCTAAGTCTTTGTTTTCTATATCCTTTTCAATCTGGTTGATAACATCTAACACTAAATCTTCCATAGCTATTTCTCCACAGTCAGTTTAATTTTGCTTAAAGATTCTTTAATTCTATTGTCGATGACTCCGCTATTGAATCGCACACCGTCTTCTACTAACTCGTTGAGCGTTTCTTCCTGACGTTCTAAGTTATATTCATTCTCATCAGCCAATGCTCTAATCTCATCTAACTGATTCTCATAGTCTGAGAACCATTCTCGAATAGATTCTAACTCTTTGGTTATCGTCTTTTTCTTGTCAGATAAAGCTACCTCAAGGGCATCCTGTATTTTAAAGTTTATATATTCATCAAGCATATCTTGTAGGTTCATAACTATTCTCCAATCAAATAAGTATAATGTACTTCGCTAACATGGTTAGCATCTTGCCACCGCTTAGATTTTGTAGCTAGGTTCTCACACCATGAGTTCCATAGATTATCACAACCATAAGCATGACACAAATCTATATAGGTTCTGGTTCGTTGGTCGTTAGCTTCCATAGCTTTCAAAGTCTTAGGCTTTGGATTCAGCTTCAGAATCTTAGGGTCTACGTTGTACATCTTAATGTTATGAACGTCCATACAACCAACCATTCCTGCTATTAGCTGACAGCAGAACCCTGCTTTAGGTAAACCTAAGCCGTCAACTCTAAGGAAGATTGTCATCAGGCTGAAAGCCTTTTCGTCATAGCTCTTACCAGAGTTAAGGACTGCTTGAACCTGAGCAAACATCTTATGTTTATTCGACATGAGATACTCATAAGTCTTTATCTTGTTACCCCAAAGAAACTTGGAGTCTAACTTGTTAGCTCTAACATCAGCCATTTGGTCACCGACACCGAGCCAGTTCTGCTGAATAGATAAAACTACCATAAGAACCGTGTCTGCCATGTTGTTAGCATTACGCTGAGAATATTCTTGAACCGCTTTACAGTGAGTGTTGAACATCGCCGTCTCCTTTTGTGAAGAATAAATAATTAGTAAGTTCGTAAGAAACTTACTTACTAATTATTTATCTTCATTTTAATTATCTAATTGATTTAGTATTAAAACTATCTACTGCTTCTTCGAAGGTTAAATCATAGTGACCCCAGAATATACTACAGCCATCTTCAAAGCTAACATCATGGACTGCATAGCAGTTATCTTTAAGTCTAGGGCTTCGTATCATAGATATAACTACCTGCTTCTTATCACAATATCTAACAACATCAGCATCAATAGCTATATCTAAATGGTTTGAAACTTGCATAAGTCTGTTCATTTTTTCACCTCGTTACTAAAATCTACTTGATAATCTGAATCTATAATTCTCTCATCTGAAAGCTCATCGTCATGCAACATATCCCAAACTATATCTTCGGCTTCCATACTACTATCTGCTTCAATTTCTATTGCACCATGATGGGCTATTGAATAATAAACTCTATACTTTTTCATAACTCTATGCCTCACTCGTTGAATAGATTTATATTATACACGACTTCCGTGTCGTGCGATAGATTTAATTTGAATTATTTCTTCAGAATTTCAAGAATCTGATTAAGCTTAGAATCCATTTCATCAACTCGTTTCTCAACTACGTTGAGTCTCTCAAGACCAGATGACTTCGCCTTCCCCTTCGGGGCAGAAGCTTTCTTTGAAGCTTTAACTTTCTTAGAAGTCGTAGACTTCTTGACAGGCTTCTTCACAGATTTTATCTGATGAAGAAATTGTGGTGGAACACAATCCCACTCAAAAAACTCAGTGGCTTCGCCATGAGTCATATAGCTATCAGAATCCTTATAGGATTTGTTCAGGATAGCGTTAAAGACTTTAGTCAGCCCATATCTCTCCGAAGGAGATTTGGAGTGAATGTTGGCAAAGTGACAAGCTACTCCGTAGACTTGTCTTTGAGTTGCGATTTGGTTGTTGTCGATTTTGCTGAAGTTCGAAGTTTTCATAGTAGTTCTCCAATTATTAAATTTAAAAAGTTCATTCTGAACTTCTTTTTAAATTTAATAATTGGAGAACTCCATAGCCATTTAAAGTCTGTTTAAAGACTTTAAATGGCTAAAAGTTGTACAGAATTTATGAAATAAATTACCTGTGCGCCATAGATTTATTGGAGACTTTCAAAGTCTCAGACGATGATTTAAGCATTTATTACAAATGCTTATAAGTCGTTGAAAACTTTGGAGATTGTGGAATAAAGCGTAGCTTTAAAGACTCGAAAATCTTTGCCCTAGTTTTGTAAACTAGAGAGTCTGTAAAATCTTTTAAGATTTTCAAGGTGTGCGCTCGATAGATTCTTTAGAATCTTCAAAATTTTTGAAGTCTTGAGAGACTTCAAGGGGGTGGGCAAGTCGCCATAGGGGGGTACTGGGATATATATACAATCTTATACATTTTTGGAGGGTGTAGCATGTAAACCAGACAGGTCCGCAGCTTCATAGGGCTTTAAAGGCAGGAGCTAAAAAGCGGGTACGTAGATAAGTACGATAAGCCATGCTCCAACATCTATATATAACCCGGTGGGCTATATGTATATTATAGTGCTGTATTCGCAATCTGTCAAGAAATTTCTTCTTTTTTGCTCTTCCCTTAGAAAGTGCTTGACAAACCTCTATATTACGGGTATACTATAGAGTATAACTATACTTTTATAGTTCGCATAGGTTCATGCGTGAAAAGAATCGTAGAAATCCGCATAGGAGATATACGATGACTAAAGAACTAGTATATATTTATAGAGGCGTAAAATACGTCAAAACAATACAGGCATAAATGGATGGCAGAGAAACAACTCACTACAAAGCAGCAATCATTTTTAGATAATCTTACTAGCTGTGGTGGTGATGTAAAGACAGCTGCCGAACTTGCAGGATATGCAGATGGTACACACTATGCTGTAGTTAAAAGCCTCAAGTCTGAAATACTAGACATGGCTTCTAACATAATGGCACAGAATGCACCTAAAGCAGCTTCTAAGCTTGTTCAGATTATGGATAGCCCTGAACCAATACCACAAGCTAACATGCGTATACAAGCAGCACAGCAGCTTCTAGACCGTGTAGGCTTAGGTAAGACAGAACGAGTTGATGTCAATGTAAATACAGGTGGTGGTCTATTTATAATCCCTGCAAAACAAGAGGTGATTATAGATGGAGAATATGAGGAGGACGAGTAGCACTATACCGTTTGGTTACAAACTAAACGAAGACAACCCAGAGCTACTAGACAAAATACCCGAAGAGCTACAAGCTCTAGACAAAATACTACCACTAATAAAAGACAAGACATTGAGCCTACGAGAAGGCAGCCTGTGGTTGACACACAAAACAGGACGTTCAATATCGCACATGGGGCTAAAGAAAATTGCAGAAAGAAAATGATTGGGACATTAACCCCGACAAGTACCTCAAAGACGAGGACGGTAACTTTAAACTAAAGCGTGATGGTACACCTCGCAAGAAAGGGGGCAGAGCTAAAGGTTCAAAGGGCAGGGGTTATAACTACCACTCAGAAACTAAAGCAAAGCTAGCTGCTAAAAAGAAAGTAAAAGAAAAACAAAAGAAACTAACAGCAGCACAAAAGAAAGTTGACAATTACAAGAAGTCTATAAACGCAACAAAAAAGACTCTCAGCAAACTCGAAAATGAAAACGCAGATAAACTCATAAGCGCCAACGAGTTGGATGACATCCCACAAGACTTGCAGTCTGAAGCACAAGCGGATGTCATTTTCAAGGCTAACGCAGGTCCTCAAGAGGATTTCTTGGCAGCCGGTGAAGTAGATGTATTATACGGTGGTGCTGCAGGGGGTGGTAAATCATACGCAATGTTGATTGACCCCCTTCGTTTTGCACACAGAGGTGCACACAGAGCACTAATACTCAGACGCTCTATGCCAGAACTGCGAGAACTAATTGACAAAAGTCGGGAGCTGTACCCAAAAGCATTTCCCGGCTGTAAGTACAAAGAAGTAGAAAAGCTTTGGAACTTCCCAAGCGGAGCTAAAGTAGAGTTTGGATTCTTGGAGCGTGACGCAGATGTATATCGCTATCAAGGTCAAGCATACAGTTGGATAGGCTTTGATGAGATTACACACCTACCCACAGAGTTTGCTTGGAACTATCTAGGTTCACGACTACGTACTACAGACCCTGAGATTGAGCCGTACATGCGTTGTACAGCAAACCCCGGTGGTGCAGGAGCTAACTGGGTTAAGAAGCGTTACATTGACCCTTCAGTCCCTAGAGACAGCTTTAGAGGCGCTGACGGGCTAACAAGAAAGTTTATACCTGCTAGGCTACAGGATAATCCTTACCTAGCACAAGACGGTAGATACGAACAAATGCTAGAGGCACTACCGCCTACACAACGTCAACAATTACTTGACGGTAACTGGGATGTAGCAGAAGGCGCAGCGTTTGTAGAGTTTAGTCCGTTTGACCACGTAGTTACACCCTTTGAGATTCCACTACATTGGGAACGCATTAAGGGCATTGACTACGGTTATGCATCAGAGAGTGCATGTGTATGGGGAGCAGTTGACCCTAGTGACGGTACATTAATTATATACAGAGAATTGTACCGCAAAGGCTTATTAGGTACAGACCTTGCTTCTATGTTGACCGAGATGGAATACGAAGACCCCTTCTCAGTACCCGGAGTGCTCGATACAGCGTGTTGGAACAGGACTGGTACTACAGGTCCAACTGTTGGCGAAACGCTTCTAAGAGCAGGACATAAGCTCAGAAGAGCAGATAAGAATAGAATACAGGGTAAAATACAAATTCACGAATACTTGAAGCTTCAACAAAGCGGTAGACCACGATTACAGATTTTTAATACATGTCCTAACCTGATACGTGAGCTTCAAAGTATTCCTGTAGATAAAAGCAAACCCGAAGACGTTGATACACACGCATCTGACCACGCATACGATGCACTACGTTACTTAATAATGTCAAGACCGAGAATCAACGATACGATACAACAACTTAGACAGTTTAGACAGGACTCTACATTTAATCCGTCTGACTCAACTTTTGGATACTAATACATGAACGAAGAAGAAGAAATGATGGACACAGCTAACGAGCTATACTTCGAGCCTGAAGAAACAGCAGGTGGCATGGAGATGAACCTCGAAGAAGATGTTCGTAATCGTTTTGTAGGTTTAATACAAGATAGATTTGCTGAAGCGTCAGACGCAAGAGACTTTGACGAGCAGCGTTGGCTAACAGCTTATCACAACTATCGAGGAATCTACAACAAAAATGTACGATTCCGAGAGTCAGAAAAATCTAAAGTATTTGTAAAAGTAACCAAAACTAAAGTATTAGCAGCGTTTGGTCAGCTTGTAGACGTTATCTTTGGTACTGGTGAGTTTCCTATCGGTGTACGTGAAACTAAACTACCTGAAGGCGTTGCAATGTATAGCCACTTGGAAGCAGGTGGAACAGGAATAGAAACTAGCGCACCACCTCAGTACGAAGAAGAAGAAGAAATAAACGCACCTACACTTGATGATGTAGGTTATGCAGGTGATGGTCGTGATGTGCTTCCGGCAGGCTCAACGCTAACAGGCGTAAAAGATAATCTAACTGCAGCAATTGAAGAAAAAGGTTTAGAGTTTGCAGATGGTCCTTCTGCAGACCCACAAGCATTGGAGCGTTCTCCTGCGAAGCAGGCGGCACGAAACATGCAAACACTTATACATGACCAGATTGAAGAGTCTGGCGGCTCAAGCGAACTACGTAATGCTTTATTAGAGTGTACGCTATTCGGTACAGGTATTGTTAAAGGTCCATTTAACTACAACAAAGTATTAGGACGTTGGACAAAAGACGAAGACGGCTCAAGAAACTATGACCCCGTTGAAGTCCGTGTACCACGCATCGAGTTTGTAAGTATTTGGGATTTCTTTCCTGACCCCTCAGCTACATCTATTGATGACTGTGAGTACATAGTGCACCGTCACAAAATGAACAAGTCGCAGCTTAGAGCACTTACACGTATGCCTTTCTTTAATAAAGATGCAATACGTGAATGTATACAAATGGGTGCAGATTACGTTGAAAAAGATTATGAAAACGAATTAAGCGATGACCAAAACTTAGATGATTACTCAACTGGTCAGTTTGAAGTATTAGAATATTGGGGCATCATGGATGCTGAATATGCAAGAGAAGTAGGAATGGAATTACCAGATGAGGTTGATGATTTAGATGAAGTTCAAGTTAATGCTTGGGTTAGCAACGGCAAGCTTCTTCGTGGGGTGGTCAATCCTTTTACTCCTTACAGACTTCCATACAACGCCTTTCCATACGAACGCAACCCTTACAGCTTCTTTGGTATTGGGGTTGCGGAGAATATGGACGACTCTCAGCAAATAATGAATGGTCATGCACGTATGGCTATTGATAACCTAGCACTAGCAGGTTCGTTAGTATTTGACGTAGATGAGTCAGCTCTTGTAGGTGGGCAGTCAATGGACATATATCCCGGAAAAGTATTCCGCAGACAAGCAGGAATGCCCGGACAGGCTATACACGGTGTTAAGTTCCCAAACACATCTAATGAAAATATGATGATGTTTGACAAGTTCCGGCAGTTAGCTGACGAACAAACAGGTATTCCTAGCTACTCGCACGGTCAAACAGGCGTACAAAGCATGACACGTACCGCTTCTGGTATGTCTATGCTACTAGGTGCTGCGTCACTTAACATTAAAACAGTAATTAAAAACATTGATGACTTCTTGTTAAAGCCTTTAGGTCAAGCATACTATCAATGGAACATGCAATTCTTCGAAGGTAAGTTAGATGTACACGGAGATTTAGAAGTACATGCAATGGGCACAAATAGCTTAATGCAAAAAGAAGTACGCAGTCAGCGTCTAACAATGTTTTTGCAGACTGCACAAAACCCTGCAATTGCACCGTTTGTTAAAATCTCTAAGATTGTTAGCGAGTTGGCTTACAGCCTCGACCTTGACCCTAATGAGATTCTTAATGACCCAGAAGAAGCTGCAATCATGGCACAAATAATAGGAGCACAAAATGTTGGACAAGGAAATGGCGATGCGCTTGGGTCCGTTGGTGAACAACCCGGAGCTATGGGAAGCCCTCAAGGAGCACCTGAACAACCTCCGGAACTTGGAGCTACAGGGACTGGCGGTGGCAACATCGGAACTGGAACTGTACCGCAAGCAGGGGAAAGCGAGTTCACTGGCTAATTTAATGAATTTAAAAGAACAGGCTGTTGAAGCCAAAAAACGTAAAGAGGATTAATCATGCATTGTGATGACAAAGGCAAAAAAAGAATGAAAAAATCGGAAGGCTCAGAAGTTGAAAAAGAAAAACTAACTTCTGCAGAAATGATGCAGATTATTGAAAGAAATCACGATAAAAGCGCACGAGCCGTGATGCAACATATTCCTTTAGCTGATGGTCCTCCAGAAGGTTTAGTTGATTTTGGAATTATGATGATTGATAAATATAGAAAAGTCAAAGACCAACTAGAAAGATATGACGAAAACGATTCCCGTGAAAAAAAAGCAGTAGGCTCAGTAGCTCAAAAAGCAGCAGAAGGGGCTGATTCATTACTGTCTGAAGCTCGTAAAGATGTTGTCGCAGCCCGTAATCCCGAACCTGCAGTAGACGAAAGCACTGAAGAAATGGCAGAAGCAGTATCTAAAGTAAAAGGAAGCGCAGAAGAAGCAGCTACAGAAAATACAGAAACTGTTATGAAAGACACTACTAAGCTTGTAAATTCTTTTGATTTTTCTGGCGGTAATAAAAAGATGGACAAGCAGTTTATTATGGAGTCTTTAAGCGAAGTGCAAGATTCTTCAATAGTTGAAACTAAGCAAGGCATCGCTGAGTTTATTACTGACCTGCATCGCACACAAATGGATGAAGAAGGTACACCTCTTTTAGGTACAGACGACTTTAAAAAATTAAATGCCTTTGTGGGTGACGAGCCACGAGAAGATAAAGCCGAAGGCGGTAAAATGGATGCTGACTTACTTGAAGATGTACAAAGATACCTAACTCTTTACGAAGGGTTTGAAGAAAGCATGGATAAAGCTAAAACTCCTGAAGATGAAAAAAGAATTTATAAACGCTTTAAACAGCATCAAGATACCTTTGAACCTAGCACAGTTCGAGCAGCTTTAGAAAGTTTAGATTCTGCTGACGAGCGTGAAGGAAAAATGTTTGGTGGACTACTAGGAGCACTTAGTAGCGGAATGATGGCTAAAGTAATAGATTCAACTAAAACTGACGATACAGGACTAATGGGTAAAATTAAAAGTGCTATGCAAGATAAAGAAGCATCTATTAGTAATTTAGAAGGTCCTGACCCTATTGAGCCTTCAAATAATACTGCATCTATTGGGTATGCAGAAGGCGGTGATGTTGACGAAGATGACATGCCTGAAGATACGTACCCTAACATTTCAGAAGATGAAATGGATGAAGTATTAGCTTCTCAGCTATCTGACAGCGAAATGGAAAATGAATACTTAGAGTACGTTTTAGACCAAGCATTAAGTTCTGAAGACCAAGATTACTTAATGCAAGCTCTAGAACAAGACAAAAAATTAAGCGGTATCTTTGACAAAGTTATGGGTACTGCAGGAGAATTTGCCGGAGACGGGGCTGTAGAAGGTCCGGGAGACGGCACATCAGATTCGATACCTGCAAGGTTATCGGATGGTGAATTTGTTTTCACCAAAAAATCGGTAGACGTTATAGGCGCTGACGAACTCCAAAAAATAATGGATGACGCTGAGCGTGACTATGACGAAGACCGTGAAATGAAATACGGTGGCGGCATGATGGATAGTTTACTTGATAACGGTGGAAAAGACTATGATGAAGAAGTCCACGACCAAATGCTATCAGCAAATGCAATGCCAAGCGTAAAGCGATAGGGCTACTTCGAAAGAACCCCCTATTATAAGTTTAACCTAGAGGCGACCTTGTAGTAACAAGCCCCACATTGTCTAGCTAACAATGAGGCTACCTTGTAGAGACTCAAGCCCCAAAAGGAGAGTGACATGACTGAAGTACAAGAAACACAAGAAACAGTAGAAGAAGAAGTAGCAAACCCATACAACATGAACAAAAATTATGACATCGAAGATGAAAAAAACTTTGAAAGTGCTGATGGACTTTACTACGGCAAACCAAAGAAGAAGGCTACTCGCAAAGCGACCCCTTCGGATGAAAATTATAAAAAACGATATGATGACTTGAAAAAGCATTACGACAATAAGATTAATGAGTTTAAGCAAAAAGAGAAAGAGATTCAAGCACAATCTCGTATGCAACAGCGTGTAGAACAAACGGTGAGGCACGAGGAAAGACAAGAAGCAGCGTCTCAGCCTGCTAAACGAACTCAAGTAACTAGGAAACCTACGCCAACTTTACAACAACGTGAAGCCAAAGTAGCTCGTAAAGAAGCAGAAATGTCTTTACATAAAGCTCACCCAGACTTTGCACAAGTTAGAGAAAGCACAGAGTTTCATAGTTGGGCTAAATCCCAACCCCAAGCTATTCAAGATTGGGTGTACAATAATCCTAATAACGTAAGCTTAGCAATCAAAGCTATCGACATTTATAAATCAGAAACTGGCAATACTTCTTCACGTACAACAGGAGGGTCGCAATCTCGACCATCTGGTTCTGCAGCTGATATGGTTTCAACCAAAACAAAAACTGTAAATGCAGGCGAACCTAAAGTATGGTCACAACGGGAAATCGCTGCACTGTCAATGGACCAATATGACAAGTACGAAGAAGAAATCGACTTGGCAATGTCTGAAGGCAGAGTAGTCGGTTAACACAAATGTCTTTATAAAAAGGAAACATAATCATGGCTAACAACGTATCAGACCAATATTTTAAACAAGCCGCTGTAGGTGACCCTGCAGTATCGCCACAAAACTTTGGCAACAGCACTAACTTTATGCCTGCGATTTACTCGAAGAAAGTTCTTAACTTCTTCCGTAAAGCGTCAGTTGCCGAAGCAATCACAAACACCGATTACGCAGGTGAAATTTCTGCATACGGTGATTCAGTAAAAATCATCAAAGAACCAACCATCTCTATTTATCAATACGAGCGTGGTGCAGATGTTACTGAAACTAAACTAACCGACACTGAAATCAGCCTAGTAGTTGATACAGCAAACGCATTTAAGTTTGTTGTAGACGACATCGAAACTCAAATGTCTCACGTAAACTTCAAAGAAGTTGCAGCTTCATCAGCAGCTTATGCTCTACGTGATGCATTCGATTTGGGTGTAATTACTGCAATGCTAGCAGGTGTAACTGCATCTAACCCAGACCACGTTCTAGGTACAGATGCTGCACTAGCTATCGGTGGTGGTGATTATAACAACTCAACTAAGCAGCTACAACTTGGTACTCACGCTGACTCTGACGACCCATTAGACCTATTGGCTCACATGTCTCGTAAGCTTGATGACCAAAACGTACCTGAAGAAGGTCGTTGGTTTGTAGCAGGTCCTGACTTCTACGAAGCTCTATCTCAGTCTAGCTCTAAGCTATTGTCTGTAGACTTCAACGCAGGTCAAGGCTCTATCCGTAACGGTCTAGTAACTTCTGGTAAGTTGCGTGGCTTTAGCATGTACAAGTCAAACAATATCCCTGCTCCAACTAATGCACAAGCACAGTGCATGGCAGGTCATATTTCTTCGACTGCTACAGCACAAACTATCACAAGCACTGAGGTCATCCGTGACCCAGATAGCTTCGGTGATATTTGTCGTGGTTTGCATGTATATGGTGTTAAGGTTTTACGACCTGAATCAATTTTGAAAGCATTCTACAAAATTGTAAACGCCTAGTAGTTTGAAACAAAGCGAGGGGGCTGTAAAAAGCCCCCAACCTTTTAACATAATAAAGGACTGAATAAACATGGCATCAACCTATTTAGATTTAACCAACGAACTTCTTAGAGAGCTTAACGAACTTCCGTTAACTACCTCTACTTTTGCTACAGCCGTTGGTGTTCAACAGCATGTAAAAGATTCAGTAAACAAAGCATACTTTGACATTGTGAATTATGAACCACAATGGTCATTTCTATCCGCAGGAGAAAGCGGAACAACTGACCCAATGTATGGCAACGTAGTTGTAGATACAGTAGCCGGTCAACGATTTTATGAATTAAAAGCAGCTAGTGATTCCATAACAACAGATTATGGGTCGGTAGACTGGGACAACTTCTACTTAACTACAGTAGGTGTTGATGGCGAGTCTGCGCCTTATACAGGCAAGAATTTAGAATACTGCACGTTAGAGCAATGGAAACGATTCCGAAGAGTTGGTGAAAACTTAGACGATGCAGACACACAAAATCATGGCGTACCTAACATTATAATTAGAAGTCCTGACTCTCGCAAGTTTGGACTTAGCCCCATACCCGACAAGGTTTATAAAGTTTGGTTTTACGCCTATGATTTACCAACAAAACTAAGTGCTCATGGAGATACAATAGTATTTCCAGATATGTACTCACCTGTACTGCTTGCAAGAGCTAGATACTACATTTGGCAGTTTAAAGATAATCCACAAGCTGCAGCGTTTGCACTAGACGACTACAAGAAAGGATTGCGTAGTATGCGCTCTAACCTTCTTGAACCTACACCATTTTTTATTAGCGATGACAGAGTGAGATTTGTTTAATGCCTGCTTCTCAACCTTTTGGTTTTTCTTGTAAGGGTGGACTAAACACCAATATAAGTGAAATAGAAATGCTTAAAGTTCCGGGAATTGCTACAGAGTTAATAAACTTTGAAGTTGACCCTGACGGTGGATATAGGCGTGTAAACGGCTACGAAAACTTTAGAGCAACTAAACCTGAATCAGGCACTAGTGCTATTCTTGGACTAGCTGTATACGCAGACGGAATTGTAGCAGCTAAAAGCACAAGTATTTTCTTTGGCTCAGCCGACCAAGACTGGACTAAAATTAACAGAGCTAGCGTATCTGGAAGCGGAGATAACCACTCAACATTTACTGGTCGTTCTGAAGATGCACGGACATCTCAAGGAACTGTAGCTTCTGTAATTTATGAAGGCGCTGACGATTACGGTCAGTTAATCATGTGCGAAAAAAGCAACAAGCCGTTTTTATTTAAAATGACAGGTACAGGAGCTTTTGATACTCGTACATTTTTTGCACAAGAAATAACTGTAAACGGTGCTGAGTGTCCTACAGCTTGTGCAGTACACGAAAATCATTTAGTAGTTGGCGGCACAGCTGAGTCTCCAAATACATTATACTACAGCGCAGTAAACGACCCCTCATCATTTACAGGAGCAGGGTCAGGCGCTATTGCAGTTCCTGATAGAATTGTAGGCTTACGTAGCTTTCGTAATGACTGCATTATATTCTGTCAAAACAGCATACATAAACTAGTAAATATAAATGATACTAATAGTATTGCTGTAGTGCCAGTAACTAAAAATGTAGGTTGTTTAAATCAATTTACAATTCAAGAAATTGGTGGCGACTTAGTATTTTTAAGTCCTGATGGTGTGCGTACTGTTGCAGGTACAGCAAGACTAGGAGACGTAGAGTTGTCGTCTGTAAGTCGAAACATTCAAAAAATTGTATCTGATGATATAGTTAAGTTTGTAAACAACTATAATATTTCAAGTTTAGTGCTACGCTCTAAATCACAATATAGATTGTTTTATGGTAGTCCACCGCTAGGAGTTCCTAAAGCACGAGGAATTATTGGAACATTTACAGGTCAAGGTTATGAGTGGTCTGAAACAAAAGGTATTGAAGCTACAGCAACTGCAAGTGGTTTTGGATATGACGGAGTAGAAAAATTAGTACACGGTGATTCTAAAGGTTATATATACACACACGATACCGGAAATTCATTTTCAGAAAACGGTTCAGCATTTAATGTAGAAGCTAAGTACCAAACACCGTATTTAGATTTTGGAGATATGGGAACTAGAAAAACTTTATACTATGTTAAAATATCAGCTACTCCAGATAAAAAAGGTACAGGCAATTCAAAGCCTACGCTAACTACTTTATTTGATTTTGAAGATACAGACGTACAACAACCACCAGAAGAAAATTTACCAGAAATTCATGCAGCTTCGTTATTTGAGCAGGCTGAATTTAATGCTAACATATTTGGAGCTGCAGATAATCCATTAGTACGAATACCTCTGCAAGGAAGCTGTTATTCAGCAGCATTTAGACTAGAAAGTCGAGATGCACTTACACCTTACACAATTAACGGTATATACATAAATTATGTGCCAACAGGCAGGAGATAATTAAATGTCAACATACGCATCACGACAAAGCACTTTACATGACGGCAACATTATTACTGCCGCACTTTTTAATAATGAATACAATGCAATTTTAAATGCGTTTGCATACGCTTCAACTGGAACTACAGGTCATACACATGATGGCACAGCCGGTGGCGGCGGTCACATTAGTAAAATTGGCGACCAAGATTTTTTAAACAAACTTGTTATTGAATCTAATGAAATTAAATTCTTTATTGAAGTAGGCGGTGCAGCTGTTGAGCAGCTTAATCTTGCAGATGGTGTATTAGCTCCTGAAACTAATAACGATATTGACTTAGGAACTAGCAGCAAAAGATTCAAAACAATTTATGCTACTACTTTAGATGTAAGCACTACTATCACTAATGCTCAGTTAGCAGGAAGTATTGCTAACGATAAGCTAGCTAATTCTACAGTATCCTATGGTGGCGTTTCTTTAGCTTTAGGAGCTTCAGACGCTACACCGGCTTTTGACCTAAGTGACGCAACAAGCTATCCTACATCAAGCCTTAGCGGTACTATTACTAACGCACAGCTAGCAGGGAGCATAGCAAATGCAAAACTATCTAATTCCTCTGTCTCTTTTGGTGGTATTTCAGTGGCACTTGGCGCATCAGATGCAACTCCTGCATTTAATTTAGCTGATGCTACAGGTTATTTAACTTCTAATCTTAGTGGAACTATAACAAACGCACAACTTGCAGGAAGCATTGCAGGTAGTAAATTAGCAATGCCGCTTGAAATAAGTGACGGAAAAACTTCTGAAGAAGATGCAATTGTAACAATTACAAATAGCAATACTGGCACTACTCAAGATGGTCGCATAATTGAATTTATAACTGGTTCTAACTTTAGAGGAAGTGTAGGGGTTACAGAAGTAGCTTATGGAAGCGGTAGTTTCTTTGCAGGTCCGGGATGTGGACTTTTAGCAACTACTCAATTTACAAGTCACATTGTTCAACCTTGTGATAGTATTGGAGATTATAAAGACGACTCCGTAGATTTAGGCAGCACTGCAACTCGTTTTGATGACGTATACGCAACTAACGGAACTATTCAAACTTCTGACCGTAATGAAAAACAAGACATTGCAGAGCTATCCGATGCAGAACGCAGAGTAGCTGTAGCAGCTAAAGGTTTACTGCGTAAGTTTAAATGGCAAAGCGCAGTTACAGAAAAAGGCGACAACGCTCGTACACACTTCGGTATTATAGCACAAGACTTACAAGCTGCATTTACTGCTGAAGGATTAAATGCAGGTGACTATGCTATGTTTATCAGCACTACTTGGTGGGAACACGAAGGTGAAATATATACGCAAGATGCTCCCGAAGGCGCTACAGCAAAAACTAGACTGGGTGTTCGTTATCCAGAACTATTAGCATTTATAATTGCAGCACTATAAAGGAGACTGATATGACTGTACAAGAAGGTAAAGAAGTAGTAGACATAGCAGCGGCATCAACAGGCATTCTAGCATTAGCAGCTTGGTTGCCGCCAACTGCTTCATTGTTTACCATTGTATGGTTAGGCATTAGAATCTACGAGTCTAAAACAATCCAAGAATTAGTGCACAAAAAGGAAGACTAATTAATGAGTAAAACTATTAAATCTTTAAAGCGTAATAAAAGAAAATATAATACTGGTGGTATTGTAGCTCCAGTTGTTCCTACAGTTGTAAAACCTCCTGTAGAAGAAGACGAAAGTTTACTGCAACCACAGGCTTCTCAAAGTTTTGCGCCACAAGAAACTTCTGAAAGTTTTTCAGGTGCTGCACAAAAAACAATGCCCATGCAATCTACAGGACAGGTAGATTTATCTGCAGGTTCAGCTACTAGACCAGAAGGATACGAAGGCGAGGGCAGTGACTACACCCCACCTGCCCCTTCTTACGAAGATTTATTTGGTGTACCTGCACCAGACCAATCAGACACTCCAGTGGCGCCCCACTCAGCAGTACCACCGCAGCAACCTGCGTCTTATGTTCCTCTAGATGGTGATGGAAACGAATACCCTGTTTTTGAAAATAACTCCGAGCCTTTTCTTCAGTACATGGGAAGAAACGGTTTAACTAATCAGGAAGCTGCATCACTGCATGCACGAGCTGTAGTAGAATTTGACTCCGGTACGTGGCAAAAGCACGGAATTAGTGAAGAAGAATTTATAGCTCGTTATGATTTAAACGGTAGCGGTAAAGTAACTTCTGCGGATACTATACTTCTAGCTAAAGGAGATTATGAACTTCCTCAACCAGTACAAGAAGAAGCTCCTGTAGTTCCTGAAGTTCCTGAAGCTCCTGTAGTTCCTGAAGCTCCTGCAGTATATGACGGCTCAACTACTATGCCAGAAAGAGCTACAGTCAGTGATTTTGAAAAGCGTATAGAATATTTACACGCAGGTCCGGGAGGCGCATCAGCTTCTAATGCTTTTATGAATACCATAAAAGAATCAAATCCTGAATTATACTATGCTACATTCCCTGAAGAAGAACCAGAGCAAGTAGGAACTGGTTACGATGGAAGTACAAGAATAGCAAACATAATGTCAGAAACAGGAGCTACTCGACCTACTGTTGAACAACTTTTAACTAGAGCAGAATATCTTTCAGAAACAGACCGAACTGGTCAAGGTACGTATTATTTTAATAGGGATATGGAAGCAGCTTATCCTGATGTTTATTACGAAGCTTTTCCTGAAAAACGTCCAGAACCTGAAACACCTCAACCAGTTACAGGGTATGACGGTTCTATAAATATAAACAGTCACATGTTGGGTCAAAGAATATCTGAACCTACTGTAGAAATGTTTCAAGCAAGAGAAAATTTTATATTAAGTGTAGCAGGTCCGGAATCAGAAGCTTATATTCGTTTTCATAATGAAATGCGTGATAAGTATCCTGATGTATATAATGCAACATTTTCAGAAGCTCCTGCTCAAGAACCAGTAGTTGAAGAAAGTTTTTATGCAAACATTCCGAATCCTAAAGGATTAGATTTTGACTCAGTAATGAATAACTTGCCTGTAAATTCAATGAACTATATGGATGGAGACCAAGTAAGCGAAGAATTTATACAACTAATAACTAGCGGCACGTTTTTTAATCCTGATGCTGTAGGTAGAGACACATTTGAAAAAGGCGACGCAATGCCTGCGCCTTTTGAATATTCAAATATGCAAGATTATTCAGAAGCCCTTGAAGCGCATAAAAAAGCTCAACTAGCTTATCTTACTCCAGAAGAAGCTGAACGATTTAATATAGTTGGCAGGGGAATATTTCCTTTACCTGTAGGACAAGTAGTTGGTGTTGATTATTTGATGTCTCAATTCAATGGTCCCGCTGCATCTGAATATATATTTAAATCGAACTATAAAGGCAACAAAACAGACACATCTGATACTCAAGAGTATGATAGAAATACTGGAGAATTTGTAATTCCTGAAGGAAAACAAGATTTTCAACAAGGCGATGCGCCTCCTGAACCTTCCGACTATCAACAGTTTGGCGCTAGAAGTTATCAATATGCGCTAGAACGATATAACGCAGCTCAAACAGGGGAAGCAGGAGACAGCCTTTTTCCGGGAGAATATAATAAATATTTTGTTAGTCCGCTTACGACTGACATGTATTTTGATGAAAGCACTGGTCGTATTAATTTGGGTGAAATAAAGCAAACTAATGTTTTATATCAAGACGAAAGCTATAACGACACTATTCCATCTGAAAACATTAAAAGAACTTTTGATGTTAATGACCCTTATCCTGAACCAAAAAATTACGACTCTCCTATAGCATGGCTACAAGCTGCAACAAGATGGAATTTAGTACAAGACGAAGCTGAAATGTATCCGAATAGGGTGTATGGAGGAACAACAACAACAATCGAAGAATTAGCTGCTTTAAATCCAGATACTTTAGGAACAGAAGAAAATCCTTTGCCTACATTAGACCAGTTTGATTGGCAGCCAACTTTCGGTACCAGAAGATTTAATTGGGACGATACCCCCGAACTTACGCTACCAAGCAAGCCATCCGCTTCAGGGTATACGAATCCTGACGAGTATATACAAGCTGTAAAAGCTTGGCAGCCTGTGTATGAAGACAGACTTGAAAACATTGTAGCAGAAGAAGGCAGACTAGAGGCTATTAGACAACAAGAAGAATTAGATAGTGCAGATGATGATGCAGACGGTATTCAAAATTCTCTTGATGCTTTTCCTAAGAACCCTGATGAGTGGGAAGATGCTGATGGAAACGGCATAGGTGATAATCAAGACGAATTAGAAAGAGTGCCGGATGTTCCAATTTTAACGGCTGATAACTCAACTCCTTTACAGCAAAGAAAGTTTATTGAAAGAATTTTAGAAGAAAAATATTGTGATGACCCTTTATATAATACGACTCTTGTAACTTGGGAAGAAAGTCAAGCTAAAGGTTTAAATCTACAACAACATTTTGAGTATGTTAATAATTGGATTAATGCCGGTGGCGACCCTAGAATTGCATATAACGACCCAAACAACACCAAACAAATGTCTGCTGAATGGTTGATATTGCAAGCTATTGACCAACAAAACCCTAATTTAGAAATTGATGTAAACAATTTAGATAATACTGTATTTGAACTTCCTCCAGAACCCGAACCAGAAGTTCCTGATAATATTTTAGACCCTGTAGAACCAGAAGTTCCTGTTGAGCCTGCTATAACTTCTGAAATTTATGAGCAAGAAGAATTAAATCCTTATGTAGAAATGGACGAAACGCAAAAAATAAACGAAGGTGCAGCGTTAAGAGCAGAATACGAAGGGCTTATATCAATAGGAGTTATAGCAGAAAGAGATATTGCAAGAGCACCTATTGCAAATCAAATGATAGCGATTCATAGAAGTATGGATTTTTCTGACGGGGATTATACTAAAAGTCCATTGTATAACTTAATGGCGTTTGTGCCCGGAATGCCCAAACCTGATAACAGATTATACGATGCTGAAACTCTTACTCAAAATCCTTTTGCTCAGTTTATGTCTCAATCTTTTAGGAAACTTCCAGAAGAAACAAGAGGATTACCAATTGACTATCCAACTGCCTTTGAAGGTCAATTTGCTCCATACCCTACGACAATAGAGCCTGAAACTCCTGAGAATATTTTAGACCCAGTAGACCCAGTAAACCCAGTAGACCCAGAAGTTCCAGTAGACCCAGTAGACCCAGTAGACCCAGAAGTTCCAGTAGACCCAGTAGATACTGGCGAAACTGTTGTAGATGACACTAGTCTTTTAGAACCTTCAGAACCTGCTTTGCCTGAAATAGGT
>VMHT01185725.1_pt1 | contig 48888 bp, 47 predicted proteins | sample 4693611 | NCBI WGS metagenome assembly VMHT01 (sample SAMN12280063, study PRJNA550983) | marine metagenome | isolation source: seawater sampled from same location over 5 years 0.02-0.2 micron viral filtrate | place: USA: collected off the coast of southern California halfway between the port... ... | reverse complement strand
GCTCATTATACGGTGAATACGTTTATCAGAATGAACAGTTTTCATCATTATACTCCGTTTATTCAGTTAGGCTGAAACATCAGCGCGTTGTTGTTTTAGCTGTATCAGCTCTTTTTCAATCGCCTCATCCCGTTGCAAAGCATTAAATGCCTCGTCTATCGTTTGGGTTGCCTGGTCAGAGCCGGTATATCGATTAAGGCGGGTATGGAGCTGCGCTATATTCTGTTGCATACGCGCAAGCTCGGCCGCACTGTGTGGTAAAGGCCCCTTGATAGCAGGCTCCTCAGCGGAGGCAGCGGAATGCTGTGGCTGACGACGGGCCAAGCGTCGCTGCGCCTGAGACCGTATTTGCTGCAACCGGCTTATATCCACTTCCAGCTGCGCCAGCGCCTCTTCATGCTGTTGCAGATTTTGCTGCAGCTGTTCAATACGGGCTTCACAGATTTGTTTATGGGCTAACGCCTGGCGTGCATTGGCCTCATCATCGGATTCTACCGCCTTCCGGGCCTTTTGCTCCCAGCGGTCGGCCGCCCGTTGGTGCTGCTGTTGTACTCGCTGCAGCTGCTTACGTGCGCTAAGATGGCGGGCGCTAACCTGACGCGCCTCCTGCATAGCCTCTTCAATGTCGGCCGCAGTTAATCTCAGCATTTTGTGAGGGTCTTCGGCTTTATCCAGCATGGCGTTGAGGTTTGCATGAACAATGTCTGAAGCTCTGGTAAATAGTCCCATTGCGATCTCCTGGGTGAACAATACAGTGGGTAACCCTGCAATAGCACTATTGCCATCGCCTATATGTGGTTATTACAATCTTTGTTTTACAATTTACTTATTACAATTGTCGTACCAAATATATAAACTACTGATATTAAATGATTATATTGAAAATTCGGGCTTTGCTATAACTCATTTCAAAGGTAGGAACCCAACAATTGGTCAATTTCACTAAGCGGATAGTTGTTTTCACCAGACATAAAAAGCAGGCACAAAAAAAGCAGCTAATTTAGCTGCTTTTTACACCCTCACCGAAGGCTACAGTTGCTCATCGTCGCCGTCGCTCTCTTCATCTTTATGCTTTAACGACGCTGACAGGTCCTGAATACGCACATTACCACGGATTTTGTCAGTGACTGCCGGTTCAAAAAAGTAAACGGTGTTGGCAACTGCTTGCTCCACATCCTGTTGAATCTCATAAGTGGTCTGGACCATCAGGTTGTTGATCATACTGCCTACTACTTTTTCCACCGAGGCCTGCTGGGCCATAACCGGCGCAGAAGCAACAGAAGTAGCGAAAAGAGCAGCGGTGAAAAAGTGTGTAGCTTTCATGGTGTTATCCTCAGATTTTGGTTAAGTGGGCAAGCTGTTTTGCCGTTACCAAGAGGATTGCGAAAGCTGTGCCAGCACATTAAACTTTTTTAAGGTACTGTTTTGTATGTGATTATTAAATTTCTTACCGAACCAGGCAATCGACCAAAAAGAATACAGGTTATTATTTAGTCAAAATCGCTATTGAGGTTAGCCTTTTTAACCAATCTGACTTGCCCGGTATTCTGCAGCTTCTTTCTGAGCCTGTTCAACCTGCGCCAGGGCGTTCATCAACAGATTCGGATCTGGATTTTTCCCGGTCCCATGCTGACTCAGATAGCGGCGCCAAATCCGGCCTCCCACCTGATTTTGAAATAATCCAAGCATATGGCGGGCAACGTGCCACGGCTTGAAATAAGGTTCGTCCTGCTGTTCGATATAGCGCTGCATAATACGCACAACCTCCGCCCGGGAAGGAACGTGGTGAGCCTCATCAAAAATAGCCGCATCGACCTGGCTCAATAAATAGGGGTTGGCATAAATCTCACGCCCCATCATCACCCCATCTACCTGTTGCAGCTGCTCCCGGGTTTGTTCCAGAGTTTTGATGCCACCATTAATACTGATATTCAGGTGGGGGTAGGCTTGTTTTAGCTGATGAACCCGCGGGTAGTTAAGCGGCGGCACTTCACGATTTTCTTTAGGACTCAGCCCTTTTAACCAGGCTTTACGGGCATGGACAATAAAAGTGTCGCAACCGGCTTCAGCCACGATATCAATAAAGCGGGAAAAATCTTCGTATTCATCCATATCGTCGATGCCAATCCGGCATTTTACAGTCACCGGAATGTCTACATCCTGTTGCATTGCCTTTACCGACGCCGCCACCATTTCTGGTTGCGCCATCAGACACGCCCCGAAGCTGCCGTTTTTCACGCGATCAGAAGGACAGCCAACATTGATATTGACTTCATCATAGCCACGCTCCTGGGCCATCACCGCGCACCGGGCCATATCGGCAGCATCACTGCCGCCTAACTGCAATGCCACCGGATGCTCGGCCTCATTAAAGGCCAGGTAATCGCCTTTCCCAAAGATCAACGCCCCGGTGGTCACCATCTCGGTATACAACAGGGTATGCTGTGACAACTGCCGCAAAAAATAGCGACAATGCCGATCAGTCCAATCCAGCATAGGTGCTACAGAAAATCTGCGGTTAAAGGGGGTAATTGACACAGCTTGTACCTCGATGACTTGTCTACAAAATTATCTTGTTCACGCTCAGCTTTAGGGCTTCTTCATTCGCATTTCGCAAAGGCTGCTTGATGCTGATAATGGCGCGAGGCGCGCAGTATACCGTATTTCCTTATCTCAGAAAATCCAGCGTTTGCTGCTTCTTTAAAGGTGATGGGCCTTTTTTCGGGGTGAACGGATTTATCTTTGTCCACGCTTGTTCTTTTCGTCGGGATAACGGACACGCTGTTGTTATAGCCAGAACCGGCGATTTACGAACTTTTCACTGTATAGCTCGTAAAAACACGCTGGTTATCGCCCCTATATGGTTCTGTTTCATAGACACTGGCATGATAGCCATCTGTATGGCGTTTTCTTCTGAGCATCACTAAAGGACTTTTTATGGCGTTTCGACTGGCCCTGTGTATGGGCCTGCTGGCTTGTGCACCCATGACCAAAGCCCAGGTACCGGCTGACATTGAACGAATTACAACCACCGGCTCGCGCTTGAGCAATACCTTTAACAACACCGATATAGTAACCTCAACCGTCTCTGAAGAGCAGCTTAAGTTAACGTCTGCGCAGCATATAGAGCAGGTGCTTAACTATGTGGCCGGAGCTGGCGTTCAGCGTGGCAACGGTCAGGAATATTTGCCCGCGCTGCGTTCGGCGGTTTTAACCGGGGCCGGCGCCTGCGGTGGCGTGCTGGCGGCCGAGGACAATATCCCGTTACGGGCCGCCGGCTTTTGTAATATCAATGAATTGTTCGAAGCCCATACCGAAATGGCCCAGCGTATTGAAGTGCTTAAAGGCCCCGCTTCGGCATTGTATGGCTCAAACGCTCTACATGGCGTCATCAATGTCATAACTCCCGACACCACCCGTGGTAATCCGCGCCTGCTCGGCTACGATTATGGTTCATACGGGTATAACCGTTTGAAGCTGCGTCACGGTGAGGACTGGGGCGACAGTGGCCTGGGTATCAATGCCAGCGTCACCCGCGATACCGGTTACCGAAACGAAGAAGGGGTAGACCAGGAAAAGCTTAATATCCGGTATCGTTTTGATGCCAAAGATATCAGTATTATGACCGGTCTGACGTATACCAATCTTGATCAGGAAACCGCCGGTTACATTACCGGTTTCAAAGCCTATGAAAGTGATGCACTATCCCAAAGCAATGAAAATCCTGAAGCCTTCAGAAAGGCCTCTGCGCTGCGTTTGTGGAGCCGGGTTGAGTGGCAGGTAAATGAAGATCTGGCCCTTTCGGTAACACCCTATCTCAGGGACCAGGATATGGATTTTAAAATGCACTTTTTGCCAGGCACTCCCCTTGAGCAAAACAGCCAGAAAGGCATGGGCGTATTAAGCCAGGCCCGGCTTACAACCAGCCCGACCACCTTTTGGGATGTGGGCTTAGATGCTGAGTATACCGAAGGTAGTCTGGTACAGTTTCAGGAAGGGCCCACTCAGGGCTCACCATTTCTGGTAGAAACCGTGCCGGCGGGCAAGCACTATGACTATGATGTAGATGCAACATTGTATGCCCCGTTTGTGGCGTTTAACTGGCAACAGAAAGCATGGCACCTGCAATTAAGCGGACGCTTTGAGCACATGCGTTATGATTACACCAATAACATGCTCAGTGGTCGTACCCGGGATGATGGCAGTGAATGCGGTAATGGCGGGTGTCGGTATTCGCGTCCCCCTTCCGACACCAATAGCTTTTCAAACTTCAGTCCTAAAGCCCTGCTAAGCTATCAGCTAGATGACAACACCCAGCTTTATACTACCGCCGCCCGGGGGTATCGTGCCCCGCAGGCCACCGAGCTTTATCGTTTGCAGCGCGACCAGCAAATTGCCGACCTGGACTCGGTCACTGCAACCAACCTGGAAATCGGGGCTCGGGGGCAGCTTGATAAACTTGATTATCAGGTGGCGCTGTACTCGCTTTATAAAGACGATGTGATTTATCGCGACAGTGATTTTTTCAATATTAACAATGGCGAAACCTGGAGCCGGGGAATAGAGATTACCCTGGATTATACCCTATCCCCCGACTGGCAGCTGGCCTTTGCCGGCTCATACGCCCTGCATACTTACGAACACGACCAGGTGCTCAACAATGTGAATATCAAGGGCAACGACCTGGATACCGCCCCTGCCACTCAGTTTAATACCCGCCTGGGTTATCTGCTGGATGCCAATACGCAGCTGAATCTGGAATGGCAGTTTGTAGATGAGTATTTTACCGATCCGGAAAATCTGCATCGCTATGAAGGCCATAGTGTTCTGCATCTGCGGGCCCGCCATTTGCTAAGCCCGCAGCTCACCTTATATGGCCAGGTCAACAATCTTCTGGATGAAAATTATGCCGAACGCGCTGATTTTTCTGGTTTTAGCGGTGACCGCTATTTTCCCTCACGGCCACGTAACTTTATGGTAAGTGTGGAATACCAGTATTAACATGCTGCAAATTGATACGGGTTGCCCAGGCACAGGTTTGCGTGGCCCGTACCAATCGCGCTAGCATAATATGTATCGTGACCCTTATCAGACCTGGAACATGAGTGAACTTGAACAAGCGGTTTATTTTCGGGAAAAAAGCCTGAAACTTTTAATGTGGGTGGTCATCGCCAGTGTATTGCTGATTCTGACGCTAAGTTACAGCACCTACGAAAATTTTGATCAGCTGTATGCCCGTAAGTTAAGCGTATATCCGACCTTAAGTGCCATCGCCACTTTACCTAATGTATTGGGCCTTACCTGTCTGATCCTGCTTATTGTGGGGGCGGGCGCCAGAGTAAAGCGGGCTAATGAAACCATTGCTTTAAAGGCTTACAGTTTGTTGATGAGTGAGGAGTTTGCTACCTACAAGCACGACTACCAGCAGATGGTCAGTCATTTCCTGCATGCCGCCGGGTTGCCTGCGGATTACTCATTTGCCCGTCTGGCGAAGGTCAAGACCCATCATTTTGTGAAGATGTCCTGGCCCATCAGCCGCTCGGTCGCGCTGCGCCGGGCGCAGTGGATTTCGCTTAGCCGGGCTATTGCCTGATTGACAGCTTGCTTTTAAAGGTTGAGTGGCCGGCGCTCTAACCACATAAACATAAAAAAGGTGAGCCAGTAGCTCACCTTTTTTATTCCGTCGTGCCCAACGCGGTTATATCAACCCCAGGTTGGCTGCATGAAACTGCAGATGCTCATCAATAAACGAGGCAATAAAGAAGTAACTATGATCATAGCCTTCATGCATATTGAGCGTCAGCTGAGTTTCTGATTGCTGCGCCGCGCTGATCAGAGCCTCCGGCTTGAGCTGCTCAGTCAAAAACTGATCGCTTCGGCCCTGCTCTACCAGCATCGGGATGTAATGCTGCTTTTCGGCCAGCAGCACCGAGGCATCATACCCTTGCCAGTCTTGTTCATTATCGCCCAGATAGGCACTGAAAGCCTGCTTACCCCAGGGACAATTCACCGGATTTGCCACCGGGCTGAAAGCTGACACCGATACGTACTGCTTGGGATTACGTAGCGCAATCACCAATGCGCCATGACCACCCATAGAATGGCCACTAATCGCACGTTCCCGGGTCACCGGGAATTCACTTTCAATCAGCGCTGGCAACTCTTTGGTGACATAATCATACATCTGATAATGCTCAGCATAGGGAGACTGAGTTGCATTGACATAAAACCCGGCCCCTTTGCCCATATCATAGCTGTCGACATCGGCGACATTGTCGCCCCGGGGACTGGTGTCAGGGGCGACAATAGCCATCCCCAGATGCGCTGCCAGCTTCATGGCGCCTGCTTTTTGCATAAAATTTTCGTCATTGCAGGTTAGTCCCGAGAGCCAGTACAACACTGGCACCGGGTTATCCGCCGACGCAAACGGCGGTAAGAACACCGCAAAGGTCATGTCACAATTGACCGTATCGGAGGCATGGCTGTAGCGACTATGCGTCCCCCCAAAGGCCCGGTTTTGGCTTACTAATTCCACCTGATTCACCCCTTCAGCGCATCAAAATGCACCACGCTGCGAATACTCTCGCCGCCATGCATATAATCAAACGCATCGTTGATTTCATCCAGCGACATTGTATGGGTAATAAAGGTTTTCAGAGGAATTTCACCGTCCATGTACTGATCGACCATCCCCGGTAACTCAGAGCGTCCCTTTACACCCCCAAAGGCGCTACCACGCCATACCCGGCCGGTGACCAGCTGGAATGGACGAGTTGAAATTTCCTGACCGGCGCCGGCCACACCAATAATAACCGACTCGCCCCAGCCTTTATGGCAGCACTCCAGTGCAGAACGCATCACTTCAGTATTGCCGATACACTCAAAGGAGTAATCAACCCCGCCATCGGTCATCTCTACAATCACTTCCTGGATAGGTTTGTCATAATCTTTAGGATTGACTACATCAGTAGCGCCCAGCTTTTTCGCCAGCTCGAATTTATCTTCATTAATATCAATGGCAATGATGCGCTTTGCCTTGGCCATTTCAGAGCCGATAATCGCCGCCAGACCGATACCGCCCAAACCGAAGATTGCCACGGTGGCGCCCTCTTCAACTTTGGCGGTATTCAGTACCGCGCCAATCCCGGTGGTGACACCACAACCTAGCAAACAAACTTCTTCTAACGGGGCTTCTTTGTTTACTTTGGCCAGGGAAATATCCGGCAACACCGTGTACTCAGAAAATGTGGAGGTACCCATATAGTGATAGATTGGCTCGCCGTCTTTGGTAAAGCGGGTAGTACCGTCAGGCATCAGGCCTTTACCCTGGGTTTCCCGAATCTTACCGCACAGGTTGGTTTTTCCTGATTTACAGAATTTACACTCACCACATTCGGGGGTGTACAAAGGAATAACATGATCGCCTGGTTTTACTGAGGTTACGCCCTCACCTACCGACTCAACCACACCCCCACCTTCATGGCCTAAAACCGCTGGAAAGGTGCCTTCAGGATCATCGCCAGATAAGGTGAATGCATCGGTATGACAGACACCGCTGGCCAGTACTTTGATACGTACTTCACCCGCTTTTGGCGGTGCGACTTCAATTTCTTCAATAGATAACGGTTTACCTGCTTCCCAGGCTACCGCTGCCTTGCACGTAATTGGTTGACCTTCCATTTTTTGCTCTCCGGTAAAATGTATTTAGTTATTAACAGTAAAGGCTCTATCGGCTTTTAGTTCAATCTCGTTTACACTAACCGTCTAATATTAGAGGTAAATGCCATGCTTAAAAACCTGGGCCACCATTTGATTGGGTCTCTGTCAGTTATATTTTATTTTGTGAATACGGTGTTTTGGGCGACACCGATTTTTTTATTGTCGGTATGTAAGTTGATTCCTCTGCCCGGCTGGCAGCGTTTTATTACTTACCTGCTTGATGGTTGTGCTACCGCGTGGATCAGCGTTAACTACTTTAATCAGCAACTTTTCAGCCGCACCCAATGGCAGGTCTCAGGTCTGGACCAGCTATCAAAACGAGACTGGTATTTAGTGACCGCGAATCATCAGTCTTGGGTAGATATCTTGGTGTTACAGCGGGTTTTCAACCGCCAGATCCCTTTTTTAAAGTTTTTCCTCAAAAAAGAGCTGATTTGGGTCCCGGTGCTGGGGTTAGCCTGGTGGGCGCTGGATTTTCCGTTTATGCGTCGTTATACCAAAGATTTTCTGGCTAAAAATCCCCACATGAAGGGTAAAGATATGGAAACCACCCGCCGGGCCTGTGAAAAGTTTCAGCATAAGCCGGTCAGTATCATGAACTTTGTGGAAGGCACCCGGTTTACCCAACGTAAGCATGACAAACAGCAATCACCATTTACTCACCTGTTAAAACCGCGGGCCGGAGGGATGGCCTTTGTGCTTTCGGCGATGGGCGACAAGTTACATAAACTGATTGATGTCACCATTGATTATCCCCAGGGCGTGCCCTCTTTTTGGGACTTTGTCAGCGGCCGGGTCAACCAGGTCCGCGTCCATATTGATGTTACGCCTATCAGTGATATCACCCAGGGCGGCTTTTTCAGTGATACCTATTTTTCAGACCCGGCGCAACGGGCCCGTTTTCAGACCTGGCTAAATCAGCGCTGGAGCCAAAAAGATAACCTACTGACGTCGTTAAACTCTACTCAAAAACCACTATGAAAGTTGTATTCGCTCCGTTTATTTTTATTGTTCACATCAGTGCCCAAATCATTAACCTTGCCCTGTGGGGCAGTCTGATCATCGGTTTTGGGCTGATACGCTTTTTGACCCCGGTTGCTTCTGTTCAGCGGCTGTTAGCAGGGCTAATGCAGCATTTGTTGCTGGCATTTGGCAAAGTCAGTGTGTGGCTGATTCGTGGCTTTAATCCGGTGGTAATTGAGCGGCGGTTCAGCGGTCCGGTATCCCGGGACAACTGGTATTTGATTGTGGCCAATCACCTAAGTTATCTGGATATTATTCTGCTGATAGAGCTGGCCGGTAAGCGCTTTCCAGCACCAAAGTTCTTTCTTAAAAAAGAACTCATCTGGCTTCCTTTTGTGGGCTTAGGCGCCTGGGCCCTGGATATGCCTTTTATGCGGCGTTATTCAGCCGCTCATGTGGCTAAACATCCCCACCTTAAAGGCAAGGATATCGAAACCACCCGTCGCTATTGCCAAAAGTTTGTTCACACCCCCACCACGGTTATCAACTTTGTAGAAGGCACCCGGTTTACTGCTTCCAAACATGCCATGCGCCACAGTGACTTTAACTGCTTACTGCCCCCTAAAGCGGGCGGGATAGCATTTGCGCTGGCGACAATGGGTGATCTTTTCACAAATATTCTGGATATTTCATTGGTGTATCCTGAAAACCGAAAGCATCCGATGATGGCCATGCTGTGTGGACAAATGCGGCATATCATTATCGATGTCAATGTGCTTGAGGTGCCGCCGCAAAGCCAGGGTGACTATTTCAATGATGATACCTGCCGCACACAGTTTCAGCATTGGCTGAATGATCTTTGGCATGCCAAAGATCAACGCATATCTTTTTTGTTGGGGAATAAATAGTGGAACTTTCTGATTCTGGCCGGGCGTTATTTCAGTCTTTACTCGAAAAGCTGATCCCATCGTTAAACCCGGACGACACCATGTACAAGTTTTTGGCCGCCGCGGTTATCGTGACCATTGCCCTGCTGGTTTACATTGTCGTACGGTTACTGGTTAACTTTTATGCTGAGCGACTCATCAAAAAAACCAAGAATGGCTGGGACGATGCCCTTCTGGCCCATGGATTTTTCACCCGGTTGGTCCATCTGGCCCCCGCCCTGACCATCTATTTAATGACGCCGGTGTTAATTGAAGAAAGCGGGCTACTGCATGGATTGCTGATCAAAACCTCCTTGCTGTATATGATGTATACCGCATTACTGACGATTTTTGCGCTTTTGTCGACGCTGGAAGATATGTACAACGCATCCTATCTGGCCAACCGCGCTTCGATTACCGGCTTTATTCAGGTTGGTAAGCTGATGTTTTCTATTCTGGTGCTGCTGCTCAGTATTTCCATTATTATCGAGCGCAATCCGCTGATTATCTTGTCCGGCCTTACTGCGCTGGCCGCGGTCCTGTTACTGATTTTTCGTGACACTATTTTGGGGTTTGTGGCCGGTATCCAGATTGCGGCAAACCGTATGTTCAAAAATGGCGACTGGATTCAGCTGACTAAATACGAGGTAGATGGTGAAATTCAGGAGATTGGCCTGACCAATGTCAAAGTACGGAACTGGGATATGACCATCTCTACGTTGCCGACGTACTCATTAACAAACGAAGCCGTGAAAAATTGGCGGGGGATGGAAGAGTCTGGCGGACGTCGTATAAAACGAGCCATTTATATTGACATACATTCTATTAAACTATGTGACGATGCGATGCTGGAACGCTTTGGGAAAATTCGGTATTTATCAGAGTACATAGATAAAAAACTGAATGAGCTGCGGGTTTACCACAAAGATTATGATATTGATGAGACTGATTTGCTGAATAGTCGCCGGCTGACCAACATTGGTACCTTTCGGGCGTATCTGCAGAATTATCTGAGCAAACATCCAAAGGTGAACCAGTCCCTTACCTACATGGTGCGGCAGCTGCCCCCTAACGAACTGGGATTACCTCTGGAATTGTATTGTTTCAGTATCGAAAAGTCCTGGACCAATTATGAAACGGTGCAGGCTGAAATATTCGACCACGTTCTGGCGATGCTCGATACATTCGACTTACGCGCCTATCAGCGCGACAGCCATATCATGGTGGCCAATCGTACTGAAAAACCTACCATGACCTTACCGGCAGGTACGTCATAACCACACGACCAGACTTTGTTACCGGTGCGGGGCACAATGGGTTACGCCAGGGCGTAACCCATCAGCAGACACAACACCAGACCGGTCACCCCAAAAAAACCATACTCGATTTTTTTTTGCATACCGATGTTGCCTGACTCTGCGGTGGTCAGGCCCATGATGATACTGGTTGCACCCAACACAAATGCGACTAATCCAATCCCAAAACCCAGTGCTGAAAGCCATTCGCCCATGGTAGTTCCTCTGTAAGCTACATCAATTTGCCGGCACCTATGGATAAGCTCCGACAGTCAACCTGTTCATTTTTGTTATTTTATTATGCATGAGACCAGCAAAAAAGCCTATTTTAACTGCACAATAATCAGCAAGCCTTTTAGCTGCTGCAGTACGTCTGATTTACCATTTTTTAGCCTATCTGACGAAAAATACCGTCCAGGGAACCGGACTCTTAATATTAATAAATCCTAATCTGTTGATTATCATGAATAATTTCAAGGTGGCACGAGGGATGCTCTATTGGCTGTAATCGTTTATTTATAAAAAGGAATTATCATGAAACTGACTGCTATTGCTTTATTGTTACTAACTTCCACGCCAGTGCTGGCTCACAGTGACAGCGACTGTGATATCAATATCAACGGCGATCTTGAGTACACCCCCAGCCTGTTAACGCTGACCCATGCCAATGGCGATATTGTCACCATCAGCGACGACCATGAGCTGACTATCAATCGCGAAGCGGTGTCACTTACCGCCCGGCAACAGGAATGGGTAGCCGGCTATTACGACTCTATCAGTGAAGCGGTGCCTCTGACGATGAATCTGGCCTCTGATGCGTTAGCGCTGGCCAACAGCGCCCTTACCGAAACGTTTGGCAAACTGTTGGGAGAAGATGACGAATTGATTCAGGATTTTCAAGTTGCGTTTAAGGATATGCGTAGCGAGCTGAAACAACAATTCGAGTCAGAAGACGGGCACTTTAAAATCACCCGCAACGATACAGATGAGTCAGGCTGGACAGGTCAGGCCTGGGCCAGCAAATTTGAACAGCGTATCGAAGATTTGGCAGAGCGTGCTACCGGCCGTATTCTGATGAGTCTGGGCACCCAAATGTTCAGTGGCGATGAAAGCATGGAAGATTTCGGGGAGCGTATGGAAGCCTTTGGCGAAGATCTGGAACAGCGGATGGAAGGTCAGGCGGATGCTCTTGAAACCAAAGCGGAAGATTTATGCAAAATTTTGTATCAGGCCGATAACTACGAGAATAAACTTCAGGACAATATCGCCGGCCTCGACCAGTTTAATATGCTCAATGTGAAGTCTGACTCGTCAAAAATGTAAAGCGACCAAAGCAGCGTGGTAGGATAACGTAGTTTTCTATCAACAGCGCAACGACTATGACGAATTTAACATTATGTGGCTGCGGCTGGCTGGGTCAGCACCTGGTACGCCGCTTGCCGTCTGAGTATCTGGTGCTGGGCACCACCCGAAGCCCCGATAACACAGCCCGGTTAAGTCAGCTTCAGGTATTGCCTCAGTGCTATTCACTGGGCGATGCACCGCAATCACTCTGCCATGCCAGTGGGGTCAGTCCGGTTATCCTGAATATACCACCCGGCGCCCGCAAGAAACCGCTTGATCCCGCCTACGTCGATAATATGACAGCCTTGATTGATGCGTTTTTCGCCGCCGGCTCTTCATACCTTATTTTTATCAGCACCACAGCCGTGTATGGCGAACAGGACAGTACCATTACTGAGCAAACCGCCCGCCGGCCTGTGACTGACTCCGGTACCGCCCATGTGGAAATCGAAGATTACCTGCAACAGCATTATGCTGACAAATCGGTGGTACTAAGACTCGCTGGCCTGATTGGCGCAGATCGTCATCCGGTACACTTTTTAAGTGGCCGCAGTCTGGATAAAGGCGAGCAGGTGGTTAACCTGGTGCACGAGGCCGATGTGTGCCAGGCGATCCTGAGCTTGCTGAGATCTCCTATCACCGGCACCGCCTTACATCTGTGTGCGCTTGAGCACCCCAAACGGGGGCATTACTATAATACCAGTGCCCAAAAAAAGGGGCTCGAGGCCCCTGTTTTTAACTTTGATTTTGATACCCTGCCCGCCAGCGGCAAACGCATTGATGCGCAGCATAGCTGGAAGCAGCTCGGGGTGGCACCTACCTATGCCGACCCCTACGATATGCTTTAGCCAGACACCAGCGAGTACAATGAAAAGCCAAAGTACTTCAGGCAGACCGTATTAATAAAGATAACCGCCAGGATCACCGGAATAAAGGTACCCAGGGAGACATTCACATAGCGGGCGAACAGACTGCCTTTGTAGTTTGGCGCCCCTTCCTCTAAAGCTTCATTCAGGTTATGACGCTTCCAGCGATAGATGACAAAAATACAGATCAGGAAGCCGTTAAGGGGTAAAATTGTGTCGTAGAACACGTCGTACACCACATCAAAAAATGATTTATCGGCCCCGGCATAATGCGTAAAGCTGGTGAAAAACTCCACAAAGCCGAACGACAGCGCACAAAAGCCTCCCAGGGCAATCAATATCAGCCCCAGCATTACCAGCGCTTTTTTACGGCTCACATCTTTTTCTTCCATCAGTGCCGCCACCGGCACTTCAAAAATAGAGACCAGCGAGGTGATGGCGGCAAAAAATACCAGCAGAAAGAACAGGCTGGCCACCATTGAGGCGCCGATGTAACCAATGCTGGTTTGCAAGGCTAAAAATATTTTTGGCAGGAATGTGAAGATCATGCCAATGGAGGATTCACTTAACTCCGCCGGGTTGGTGTCAGGGTTAAAGGAAAAGATAGCGGGCAGTATCAGTAAGCCTGCCGTAAATGCCACTGCGGTATCGGTAATGGCCACCAGCTTGGCAGAATTTGGCACATCAGCATCTTTGGAAATATAGCTGCCGTAGGTGATTAAAATCCCCATCCCCAACGACAGCGAGAAGAATGCCTGAGACAGCGCACCATTGATCACCGAAGCGGTTAACTTGCTAAAGTCCGGTATCAGATAGAACTCGACCCCGGCCATGGCGTTTTCACGGGTAAGTACAAACACCACCAGTATCAGCAGCATCAGAAATAGCGAGGGCATAAGCAGCTTGGCCGCCTTTTCAATCCCTTCTTTCACCCCGCCCTGCAAAATCAGATACACGATGGCCGAGACTCCGGCCATGTACAAAAAGACTTTGGGGGAATTAATAAAGGTGTTGAAGGTTTCAGGATTAGCCAGTACATCCAGATCGCCGGTGACCGCTTCAAACAGATAACCAAAGATCCAGACAGTAATCACCAGATAGAATACGGCAATCATAAAGGGCGTGAGGATAGACAACCAGCCGGCCAGTTTCCAGCCACCAGAGTTGTTACTGAGCTCCCGGTAGGTGCCCAGTGGATCTTTACGGGCGCGACGGCCCACGGTCATCTCGGCCAGCATGACCGGCAGACAAATGGCGAATACAAAAATTGCGTACATCAGAAGAAAAGCGCCACCACCATTTTTGGCGGCGCCTACAGGAAACCCAACCAGGTTTCCGATACCCACGGCAGATCCTGCCGCAGCAAGAATAAATCCGATGCGCGTTCCGAACTGTTCTCTGGCCCCGCTCATACCAGCTTCCCCTCAACTTATTGTTTTTTTGTTGTGTTATATCGGCAACTACTTTTTATTGGCAGCTGTGGGGCACTCGCATCGAAATACGCTACCACCGCGGCTGTGTCACCGTTTGGCCAAAATGGTAACAGCAGTGTTAACAAAAGTCTTGAATTTAAGCGTAACTGACAGGCGTTGGGCGTATCACCAGCTTACCACTTCATGGTCCCAGTCAAGAAAATAAGGGCTTTGCTCGCTTGTCAGGGTGGGCAGTGCGGCTATGAGCTGCTGCGCCGTAAACTCAGGCGTAAACAATTTCTCAGGCCTGACGTTGTGCTGAAACGGCTCTGACAAAGAGGTATCTACGGTGCCGGGGTGATAACACAGCAAGCTGGTGGATTTGGCGCGCCGCCCATATTCCACTGCGGCGGTTTTAACCAGCATATTCAGCGCCGCTTTAGAGGCGCGGTAGCCATACCAGCCACCCATACGATTGTCGCTGATGCTGCCTACCCTGGCGCTAAGACAGACTACCTGACTAGGATTAGGGCTCATCACCCGCACCAGATACTTTAGCCATAAAGCCGGAATGATACTGTTTACCTTAAAATATGCCTGTAGCTGTTGTTGCTGTAGGTCTTCGAGCTTTTTCTCCGGGGCCAGCGCTACACCATCCACCGTGCTGTGTAATGTGCCAATGGTACAAACGGCGGTTACGACCTGCTCATTGTGCTCACGAAGCTGCTGACAGAACGCCTTGATGGCTGCCTCATCGCCGGTTTCAACCTGGCGGGCCCTAATGTTATCGGCCTTTGGAAACGACAGCCCCTTGCGCGATAGCGCATAGACAGTGGTGTGCGGATTCTGTTCGGCCAATTGACGGGTCACCGCCTGGCCAATTCCCCCGCTGGCGCCGATCACCACAATGACATCGTTCATAAATTGCAATCCTTATCACAACCGCGCTGTTTGCCGGTTAGCCAATATGAAATTTTATAGCGGTGTCTGGCGAACTGCGTATAGGCGGTATTGGCCACCGGCCGAATGAGGGGCCAGCGTAACGGCGCATACAACCAGCCCTTACCCACCGCTTTCCAGGCCGCATGGGTCGCATCCAGCCCGGTGAGCAAACTGCCATCGGACTGCTGTACATGAATACGGTTGTTTAACTCGTGCCAGTCTAGCTCATTAAATCGCTGACTGAAATCATCCTGCTGGATATCTTCAAACTGAATAACATGGCTTTTATCGTAACGTTTCAGGTGCATCATCTCTTTGCGGCACAAAGGACAATGGCCGTCGTAAAAAATTATCATACAGCCTGCAATGTGGTTGAAGTTGAATAACTGTGTACGCTAAAAATAATCCTGCGGATGACTTGAAGTAAAGCGATGGCGCACCCACCTTTTATGTCAATCAAGATGGGAGAAATGTATGGCTAATATCCAAACCGCGACGGTCGGTGGTGGCTGCTTCTGGTGTATTGAATCAGCGTTTAACAAAATTGAAGGCGTTATTAAAGCAACATCGGGGTATGCCGGCGGGCAGACCGACGACCCTTCATACGAGGCGGTATGTAAAGGCGATACCGGTCATGTTGAAGTGGTTAAAGTAGAATTTGATGCAGATACAATAAGTTACCGTGAGATTTTGGAGATTCTGTTTGCGCTGCATGATCCTACCCAGCTTAATCGTCAGGGGAACGATGTAGGTACGCAATATCGCAGCGCTGTGTTCTATCATGATGATGAGCAAAAAGCCCAAGCCGAGCAGATCATTAGCGAAATGACTCAGGATGAAGTCTGGCCGGATCCGATTGTGACCGAAATCACGGCATTAAATAATTATCATGATGCGGAAGATTATCATCAGGATTACTTCACCAATAATCCGCAGAATCAGTATTGCGCGATGGTATTGGCACCAAAACTGGCAAAGTTTAAAAAAACCTTTGCGTCGCGTTTACGCAAAGACTGAGTCTGGTTAAATCAAAGGCAGCGAGTATCTGACTCGTTGCCTTATTCTGTAACCTTCGAATCTGCTTCCGCGGTGCCGGTGTGTGTGGAAAACCAGCCAGGTTGCAACGGGGTGCTGAATAATAATGCCGCCATGGCTTCGTAATTGCCCTGATTGCTCTGACACTGAATATTTTTCAGATAGTTCACCTTCCATGGATCGTTGATCATCCACAATGTGTCATCTATTACGGTAACCCCTTCAATTGATGCATTATCCATGCGTTCATACGCGCTGCACTGTTTGCCACTGGCCGGGGCCAGGAAATCCAGCTTGATTTGCCGGGCAGGCCTCTCACCGGTGGCATCAATTACCCACAATTCATTATCGTTGCGGGCAATGGCCAGCAGATAAGGCTGTTCAGTTTCAGGGTGAACATAATATTCCAATGCATTAATAGGATGCGCCCCTTCTTCTAGCTGCGGTAATTGCAAAGCAGGCTCGGACACTGGCGCAAAATCGGTGGTTTCCCAAAAACCGTCGGTCATGTCCACCGAAAAAATTCTCGGCTGGCCAGCTTTGTCTTTTTCCAGCCCCAGATACAATCGACCATTTTCGCCCAGGGCCATGCCCTCAATGCCGTCATTGGGAAAATCGCCCACAGCCTGGTCTGCGGTAAACTGCAAAGGACGCACCCGGGTCATCATAATATCCCCGTTATCCAGCTGTTCCAGGCGTAGTAATAAGGTAGGGTAATCTGTAGATCCGGTGTCGCTATAGCGTTTTTGACACCGTGAAGACAGTGCGCCGGTGCGGGTGGCATCTTCGGTAACGGTATAAAACACTTCCGGATCGATGGGATCGGCTATCAGGGCTTCCAGATCGGGCTCACTTCCCAGGTAAGCAGCAAAGCAACTACGCCGAACCTGGCTGCCTAACCGCATTTTTGCGGTTTTCGGAGCCAGTCTGGCGGTAGTGGGGTCAATAATATGCAACTGGCGCTGCTGCGAGCTATCAGCGCTGCCATCGGAGATGCTGACCAGCTGGTTCTGCCACAAGGATAGCCCCGAAGGCTGAGGATCGGTGGCAATACTGCCATCGGCTTCGGTGAGCCACTGACCTTTGACCGCCACCACCTGCGACTCTGGAGCCGGATCGAGGCTGGCCGAGTCTGCGGAGGAGGGTTCAGAGCATCCGCTTAATCCTGCGGTGAGAGCCGCTACCATCAGTACCAGTTGCTTCATAAAATCCTATGCCGGTTAAATTTAGTAATACTAATTCTCACTGTATATTATCTTGCGGTGAGTAATTTAGGCAAGCTACCGACCCGGTCGTTGTAATTTGTTGCACTTTTTGGGTGTGAAGCCTGCCGCGCTTACCGCATAATAATACGCTGCGGCTACCGCCAGCGGTTAGATCCCGGTATGGTAGCGTAATATTTGTATGAACGGGCTGCGCCTGTGCGGCCCTTCCTAAGACCAAAGGGGTTGGTTATTTCACATCAAAGTCTGCCCGGAGTACTGGCCGGCCCGATATTGCGCCATGTCGACGCTCATACTGTCACCGTGTGGCTTGTGACCTCCTGCGCCGAGCCGCCCGATATCACCCTAGAACAGACCCAGCCGGTGGCAATCCAGGTGCATACCGATACTATCATGGTAGGTACCCATGCATTTGTTCATTTGTTGCAGGTAAGCCCGGAGCAGCCATTAAGTCCTGATACGGTTTACCATTACTCTCTCGCCTTTGCCGATACCGCCCTCCAGCAGCAGTGGCAGGAGACCACCGCTGACCTTTGCTATGCTGACCAGCAGACCTTCAGCTTTTGTTTTCAAACCCGGCTGAGCAATGTACTTCACGGTTCGTGTCGTAAACCCCATCACCCGGTAGACGATGCACTGCAACGGGTAGATACCTGTATTGCCGAGGAGTTTTCCGAGCAGCAGCGGCGTCCGGATATGCTGATTATGTCTGGCGATCAGGTTTATACCGATGATGTGGCCGGCCCCACCCTACAGGCCATTCAACAGCTCAGCGCCCGGTTGGGCCTGTTTGATGAGACGCTTGACGGCGCGGTTATCAGCAAAGGCAGCGAATTGGTGGGTCATCCCCACAACTTTTATGAGCGAGAACAAATACTGCCGCAAACCGAAGTTAATTCGCCCCTGGCCAAGCTATTCTTCAGTGCTAAAGAAAAGCCTATTTTCACTTCGGTAAATGCCCACAATCATTTGGTCAGTTTTGCCGAGATAATGGCTATGTATCTGCTGGTGTGGTCCGATACCCCCTGGCAGCTGGTATCACTGGATGCCAGTGAGGTGGATCGTCAGTATCAGGCACAGTTTAAAACCGAGCAGCAGGCTTTAGAGCAGTTTGTTTCGTCTTTGCAGTCGGTGCGCCGGGCCATGGCACACCTTCCTGTTTATATGATTTTTGATGATCATGATGTTACCGACGACTGGAACCTTACCCGGGGCTGGGAAGAGGAAGTGTATGGCCATCCCCTGTCACGCCGGATGGTGGGCAATGCCTTGATGGGCTACTGGTTATGCCAGGGCTGGGGCAACCAGCCCGGTGTGTTTACCGACATTCTGGCGCAGGCCCAAACGGTGCTGACGCCAGAGGGTCTCTGCCATCACGATGATTTTATTGATACGTTACTGGAGTTCGAGCAGTGGCACTACACTTTAAATACCAACCCGCCGGTGTGTGTGCTGGATACCCGCACGCGCCGCTGGCGTTCTGAAACCAATCCGAATAAACCATCGGGGTTGATGGACTGGGAAGCCCTTTGCGAATTCCAGCAGGACATTATCGGTAAAAAAGCGGTGATTGTGGTTTCGGCGGCGCCTATTTATGGCGTCAAATTTATCGAAACCGTTCAAAAAATGTTTACCTTTTTTGGTCAGGCATTGACCGTCGATGCGGAAAACTGGATGGCTCATCGCGGCACTGCCCACGTAATGCTGAATATTTTCAGGCACTTTCGTACGCCACCGGAATTCATCATCTTATCCGGCGATGTGCATTATTCCTTTGTCTATGATGTACGTCTTCGTTTTAAGCGGAACAGCCCGCATATCACTCAGTTCACCTGCAGCGGCCTGAAAAATACCTTCCCCGACAAGCTGCTGAAAAAACTGGAACGATTAAACCGTTATCTGTATAGCCCGGATTCGATATTAAATGTGTTCACCCGTCGCCGGAATATGTCGGTAACCGCCCGGCCCGTACCAAAACAAAAAGCCAAAACACTGCTCAATCAAAGTGCTGTAGGGCAGCTAATCATAGATGCCGATGCCGAAAAGGTGGTGTGCAAAGCTTTGTGTGCAGACCAACAAACGATAGAATTCCCGGCACAGCAGCAAGACTAAACAAAAAAGGTAAGAAAATGAGTGAACCTGCCCTGTCTATAGGCCTGTTTTATGGGTCAACCACCTGCTATACCGAGATGGCGGCTGAAAAAATTCAAGCTCAGCTGAACAGCCTGTTCGATGAGCAAGTGGTGAGTCTGCATAATATTAAAGACGAATCACTAAAACGCGCTGAAGAATTCGATATTCTGATTTTCGGTATCTCTACCTGGGACTTTGGCGAGCTTCAGGAAGACTGGGAGTCACACTGGGAAGACGTATATCAGCTGGCTCTGCAGGATAAAACCATCGCATTGTTCGGATTAGGCGATCAGATTGGCTATGCAGACTGGTTTCAGGATGCGTTGGGCATGTTGCATGACGCCATTGTGCCCGCCCAGTGTCACATTATTGGCTACTGGCCTAACCAGGGTTACGAATTTGCAGCCTCCAAAGCACTGACTGAAGATAAAACTCAGTTTGTGGGACTGAGCCTGGATGATGAAAACCAGTACGATGTTACCGACGAGCGCATTGAAAAATGGTGCCTGCAACTGCTTGAAGAGCTTAGTTAACAATGGCCGGAGCGGGTCGCCTGCACCAGCAGTTTTATCGCAACGGCCCGTCCCATCGTGATGGTGCCGATGTCAGCTTTCAGGATATCCGCAAGTTATTCAACTTTTCCAGTATCACTATCGGGCGCTGGGTCACCGCAAACGAGCAACAACTGGCCGCCAACCTTTTTTTTGATGCCCTGTATGACCTGATGACCATTTTACAGGTCAACGAGCCGGTCATTTCCCTCAATGGCTCATTGTCGCTGGCTTTTGGCACCGGTGGTCAAAAGCACAGCAGCGCGCATTACAACAGTGCCAAACGCCAGTTAGCCCTGGCCAAAAATGCGGGCGGCGGGGCGCTGGCCCATGAATGGTTTCATGCCTTTGATCATTACATTGCAGGCAAAGTGTTTGCGGGGCTAGATTTTGGCCATTTTGCTTCGCAGGCCTGGCTGGATGATGCCGAACCAATAACTCATCCGTTAAATACGCTGTTGTGCCAGTTTTTTGAAATGCTGTTTCTTAACACCGATGGATCGCCCGGATCCTACCTGAAGACCTCGATCGAGGCTGATCGCGCGTTAAAAATGTATTACTATGCTATGCCTCAGGAGATGGCCGCACGGGCGTTTGAAGCCTGTATTCAGGATCACACACTGAAAAACGCCTTTCTGGTGCAAGGCACAAAAAAGTCGACTGAGGCTAGACTTGGTATTTATCCTCATGGTAATTTGCGTACTCAGGTTAACCAGCAGTTAATGAAATACTTCACGGTGCTGGGTAAAGCGCTGAGCCAGAAGATGGCCTGAACGTGCATTTTAAAGGCGTACAGCCTGGCCAGTCGGCCACAATAAGTGTTAAACCGGCGCACACTGCGTGATGAAAAAACTGTATATTTTTATTACAAGCGGTATACTATTGCGCTCGAACTTTAGAGAAGAAAAAATACAAGATGAAAAGAAAAAAGCATACATCTGCTGAGGACGAGGCTCAGGTTGACATGACTCCCATGTTGGACATTGTGTTCATCATGTTGATCTTCTTCATTGTTACCACGTCTTTCGTTAAAGAAAAAAGCCTTGACGTAAGCCGTCCTGAAGACAATCAGTCTAACAATAACCAGCCGTCTAAAGCGCTGTCTATTCGTATTGATGAAACCGGTAAGATCATGATGGGTGGTCGTGAAGTCGACATTCGTCGGGTTGTTGCTAACGCCCAAACTTATCTGGCCGAAAACAATACTGACACTGCGGCTATCCAGGCCGACGAAAACACTGAAGAAGGTGTGGTCGTGGAAGTGATGAACCAGGTCAAGATTGCGGGTATTGATAAAGTATCGGTACTGGTGAAAAAGGGCTGATACCTCGAATCGCCAAACAATATTGAAAAACGCAGCTTTAAGCTGCGTTTTTTTATGTCTGAAAAGTAGCTTTAGCCCGGTTAAAAGTTTAAAATTCAAACAATAGCTTAAAAGTTTATGTGCTTTTATTTGGCATGTCAGTGAATCCCGCGCCTGACGTTTGCCAAGGATTAAAGGAATTATCATGAAGATATCCCCACCAGGAATGGTTATCGGGCTGCTGGCCTGCACGGCTTCGCTCCCACTAACGGCTGCCCCTTTCTATCTGGGTGACGCCGCTAAGTTCAACGCTTATATTCTACAGGATATGCACGGTCGCCATTCTGATGTTGAAGGACGTTTAGCGGTGGCCGGTAATGTGGATCTCAAAGACTATGGGATTGGCCTGCAATTGCCATCAGAGACCACACAGCCGGTGATGGTGGTCGGCCAGGATGCCACCGTACGCGATGCACGTATATACCATGGTGATGCCACGGCCGGCGGCATTATCGATATTGACGAGACGGTTGGTTTGTATAGTGAGGGGGAGTTTAACAATACCCATCAGTTTTATGCCGATAGCAGTTTTGACTTTACCGCGACTAATGCGCAGCTGCTGGCTAAATCTGCGCTTTGGGGTCAATATGAAGCCACCTCTGAGGTCCAGATAAACGGCGATGGCAACACCATCTGGGACTTAACGCTGACCGGTGACGCTGATATCAATATTTTTTCTATTGATGCGGCAGATTTCTCTTCTCCCAATAAAAGCCTGATTTTTGATGTGCCTGCCACCAGCTATAATATTATCAATGTTTATGGTGAGTCTGTGGAATTATTTAACACCGGCTTTCATCACGCCGATGGCACCAAAATGACAGACAACCGGCCTGAAGATGGGCTGGCGGGTCGTCATTCAGGCGAGGTTGCCAACAACCTGCTGTTCAATTTTGTGGATGCTACCGAGTTATTACTGCACGGCGTAGGCTTTAAGGGCAGTATTTTGGCCCCCTTGGCTGACACCACCTTCTATAATGGCCACATTGACGGCAATTTTATTGTAGGGAATTGGATGACGCCCGATGGCGAAGAAACCGGCCAGGTCAACCACTACCGGTTCGGCGACTTTGTTGATGTGAGTGAGCCGGCTACCTGGGCAATACTTTTAGGGGCGTTAACCGGACTGGGTTGGCGCCGCCGCTTAAAACGCAAAGCCACTTAGGCCGGGCTGTTCCAGTATCAGGGTATCGCTGGTGAGCCCCGCCTCTCCGCCCGGCTGCCAGCACAATTGTAGCCCGGCCTGCGTGGCCTGATATTCCACAGCAAAACTGCGCCCCACAAAGCCGGCTAACACCAGCTGACGAGAAACCTGCCACTGAGCCTGTAGGGTTATTTGCCCACTGATACCTGCCCGCTTTTGAGCGTTAACCTTCGCGCCGGTGTTAGTCAGCGGAAAGCGCCAATAGTCTGATTCGTTTATCCAGCTATAGCCCAGACTCATGTCGCCTTTCATCTGCCACTGCCGGCCTTCACTGGTGAGTATTGATGCGCTGACCCCGGTGGTCAACAAACTGTCCGGGCTAAAGTAGCCCCCCTGGCCCCGGGTGAAGCCACCGGCATTATGCTCAAAGCCCTCCCAGCTCACATAGGGACCTGCCCGAACAAAATCCAGCTCAACTTCAGATTCAACCTCAAAGGCTTTGCTAACATCCATGCGCAGACCAAAATGATTATTATCAATCACCTGGACGCCGGTATACCGGTCCACTACCCCACTCAATGTAACGGCCCACCGGGGCATTACCATCTGTGAGTATAAGCTCCGCAGGCCCGTTTTATACACTGCGCCCCAGGCCTCATCGCTGGCTTCAAAATAAGTTGAACCCAGGCTGAGCAGACTTTGTGCCACAGGCTGGCGATAAACAGTGACGCCCAGGGTGCTATCCGGGGCAAACCAGACCCCGCCCAGTTGCCCGTGCAGGCGGGCGCTTACCGGTTGGTTCAGCAGGGTATACCCCAGCTGTGCATAGTAGGTGGCATTACGTGCCTCGTATTTTACATCTCCGGTTACGCCCACATCTTCAAAGCCGCTCACACTGTTAAAACGGCTTTTTACCTGGCCGTCACCAAACCAGCTTCCGGCAGGGGGGGGCCACTGTAAAGCTGCTGATAGTCAAGTTGCAGCTGCCATTGCCAGTTTGCTGCGGTATCGCTGATCCCAATATAACTGGTAAGACGATCCAAATGGCCCAGGCCAGCAGCCCCGCTGCGATTATGGCTTGTGACGCCGGCGAACAGTGTCAGTGACTGGGCAGCCATCACTTGCCGGGCAACCGGATGCTCAAGCTCACGGGCCAGCCAGAATTGCTTTCGCTGCCAAGCACCAGTGGCTGCCTGTTGCTTTACCAGGTGACCTACAGCAGGGTAAAGGTCGGCGAACAGCAGTTGGCTGGAATATGTTTTCAGGGATTGCAGCAGCCCTTGGGCATATACCCGGTTGGCCGGTTCCCGGCGTAATAACCCGTTGAAGATTCTTTGCGCGGCATCATACTGGCCGATAGCCAGGTGTGCCCAGCCGCTAAGCTCTGCTTCGGCCGCCGTTAATGTGCGTCTGGCGGCGATTGCCTGCGCTTTGTTCAGACTCCCGATATAATTTTCAGCGTTATACAGGGCAGCCTGCTGCATTGATAACCGATCAGTGCAAAACTGAGCTAAACGCGGGGCATGGGTTTGGTTACAGGCCAGCGCCACAGCCTTGTCTTGTTGCCGGGTTTGAGCCAGGGTTAACACCTGGCCATACAGATTATTGGTTAATTCAAAACGAGACAGAGCGGCCAGAAAGTCCTGCTGCTCGTAAGCCTGCCACGCCGAGTTGTTGATAAGCGCATCCAGGCCAATGTCAGGATAGCGGGTCTGCCAGTGTTTTACCGCTGGCAGATTATTGTCTGTTAATGCCTGCCGGGTCATTGCACTCACACTGGTGATAATACCGTCGCCGGGCGGTGTCGCTTTTGCTTCCGATGAACTCAACGTCCGCGCGGTTTCAAATTGTGCTAATGCTTGCTGATACTGATTTCTGGCAGAGTATATCCACCCCAGCAATTCATGGTAATCCGGTTTGCCCGCTGCTGCCGCTAACCGGGTCGCGTTAGTAAGCGTCTCCTTAGAGGCGGTTTTTCGCTGAACTTCAGACCACTGGCTAAGCTGCCAGAACAATGCCTGAGCCGGCGTCTGTTGGGTGCCGGCCCGCGTCTGTGCGATTGGCGATTTAACCGGAACACCGGCCGCCGGCGGTGCGGGTAAATGTACTTGTTGCAGGGCGGTACGCAGCGCCGGCGAAGGCTGCCAGTCAGGATACAAATGTTGTAGGCGCTGATATTCTGCTTCGGCTAACCGGGGCTGGTGCTGCTGAATATGGAACCACACGCCGGTGGTGTCTGGCTGCCCAGTTTGCCCTTTAGGAAGCTCGGGTACCGACGATCCATAATCGGTAACCACCTGGCCTGCACAAGGCATGGTGCTAATACCTAAAACAAGCAGACAGGTGGCCGCCGGTTTCATAACGCACTATCTGCCAGATGCAGCTGGCTTAGCATGATAAGGCTGGCAGAAAAATAGTCGCTGTCGGGCACCGGATGCAGCGGCGGTACCTCCTGTTGCTGTCCCGTTTTGAAATAGACCACCTGAGCAATCGCCTGCATACCATCGCTCCAGCGATAATCTGCAATCTCACCATTGGTTAAATCAACCGTCGCCGGTACCACTTTATACCGCTTCCAAAACTCCAGATAGGGTGCTAGCAGAGCGGCATCAGGGCTATTTTGCCAGGTCAGATGTAAGGGAATACGACAAGCATTAAAGCCGTATTGCTGATTTACCGCCCCTTCTACAGTAAGTTCTTGATCGCTCAACCACATCCAGTCGCCGGGTAAAGTCGGCGGCTGTCTGGCCACCCGGTCCAGTAAGTCGTAGCCGGAACCTGTCAGGTTTTGCCATACCGGGTTATCAGTAAGCGCGTAAAATGCCTTAAAGGCCGGAAATACCCAGTAAGACAGGTTTAGCTGCACGGCCCCGGGCCGGGTAAACCCATCCACACCGGGCAATAACACCGTATAGCCGTGGGCTTTTATCACCAGATGGTTCTCAATACTGTTTATAATACGCAGCGCCTGCATGCGGTATTGCTCTACCTCCCACATATGGCTGGCCCGCAGTAAGGCCCACGCAATCAGAATATCGCCGTCTGCAGCATTATTGGTATCATCAATACAAGCTGCACTTTGCTGAGGACAAGGCCGGTAACGCCAGCTAAACAGCCCATCCTCCCGCTGTAAGGTCTGACGGGTCCACTGCCACATAGCGTCAAAGCGTTTGCGATCGCCCGCCTGCACGGCAAACAACATACCATAGCCCTGCCCTTCGCTGTGCGACACAAAATCATTCCCGGTATCGACAATCCGGCCGTCGCGATAAAACTGCTGAACATACTGCTGCCAGTCGTTTTCAAACGCCGTGGGTTCGCGTAACTCCTGACATGCGCTCAGCAATATCCCGGCTATAGCAAGTACCACAATCTGATAGATTCGCATTACCAGTCTTCCGTCACAGCCTGATTGCGCCGACGCAGTAGCATTACCGCTATAATCGTGCACAGTAAAATAAGCGCACCCACGGCAAGCAGCCAGTACCACGGATTGTTGGAAAGCCATAAACGCAGTGCAAGCCAGCGGTTGTCCGGCTCGCCCAGTTCAAACTGCTGGGCCACCTGCATAGCCACCAGTGGTTGCTCAGCAGTTTCCCAGCTGAAAAAATCACCGGCCATTTGCCCCCATAAGCTCAGACTGACCAGGTCATATACCCGCTGCGTCAGAATCTCAGGGGTTTGCGCCGCGACAATATATAAACTTCCGGTGGTGTCTGTGCGCGGGTTTTTCAATGCAGTCAGTACGCCCATTTCGCCCAGCGTACTTTGCTGACTGGTGTTACCGCTTAACTGCAATACTTCCTGATTAGCAGAACCGGTTAATTTGTGAATACGGTTATGCAGCGCATTTTGCATTTTATATGGCCACTGTTTGGTAGCACTGACAGACGCACCGTAGCCTTTTGCCAGATCCGCAGGTAACTGTTCAGGGGTGGTCAGGACAAAGGCGTTGCCTGACAATGTTTGCGCGGGTTGATAAGACAGAAATAAGTCAGGAAGTATGCCACCGGCGGTTTGGGCAAGTTTGCCGGCCAGCGTGAGGCCGGCAGCGGTCATTTTAGTGCTGGTCATATAAATACCGCTGGCGTGAGTATCCCCGCTGCCGGAAAACGGAAAGGCGGTTTCTTTAAATAATGCCAGACTTGGCTGAGTCACCACTCTGCCTGCTTCAGGCAATGTTATTGAAGAGCTGCTTTGCAGCTGGAATAGCATATGGTTTCCTTCCACCTCATCACAGGGCTGCCCTGTCAACGGTGCGCCCATGGCAATCTCAAAATCAAGCGTATTGGTTCCGCCCTGAAGATAGCGTGCCGGTACATTGAGCTGATACCCGCGATAAGCCTCGCCATTGGGATTGCTCAGCGGGCGGCCATGCACCAGCTCACCGTTTACCATGATGTTCATCATAGAGCCCGGCCCCACAGCGGCGCCATAGGCAAAGTCCAGATTCAGCTTCACACTGGCACTTTCGGGTACATAGAAGTCAGCTGGCAGACGCAAATCAATGCCTTTGTGAAACTTATCCTCACCGCGAAAAACCACATCAGTGTGACCTATCTGAGCAAAGGTGTAAGTGTTGTCCGGCTTCAGAATATTGGCCGAAGCAAGCCCTGCCTTCGAGGAGTCAGCGGTGACCACAATACTGCGATCCGGGTTCAATGCATCGTCCATGAGGCCCAGGGTTCTGGCCGCCTGCTGCACTTCAGCGGGGGTACGTCCCGATACAATCAGGCGGGGGCTGGCGGCAATACGAGTCGAGGTTGCAGAGGTAAACGGCCGGGTTTGTTCGATCCCGATAAACGGGCCGTTTATTTCCTGCTGAATAGACTTACCGAGGTATTTTACCAGCGTATCCTTCACCCCGACTAACACATGCAGATCCTGACTATCTGACTGCTCCAGATACCAGCTGCTCTGATAATACTGCTCCGTCAGCTTTTCGGTCCATTGTTGGGTTTCTGGTAATACCGGTAATGAAGTTTGCGGCGAAATGGCCTGATGGCGAATGTTTAACGGTGCGTACTGGCTGCGTAACGCCAGCGCCTGAGCCACCAGCGGCAAGGCATGCGCCACTATCTCGGGGGCGGCCTGTTCAGCATTGATAAGTGTTACCTGACGCTGTGCGCCGATACCCGGTCCGAAGTAACCGGACAAATCCTGCAGCCGGGCGGTGTCCACAGACCGGGCGCTGGTCACCGTCAGGCTGGAACGCTGTAAATCAATTTCACTCCACAATTCCGGGGCGCCGCCATCCACACACTGGTTAGCGTAATGCTGGCTAACGGCAAAGGTTAAACTGTTAAAACCATGGCGCCATAGCTGGGGCGGGATCTGAACCTTTGAGGACAGCTGGGGACGCTCGGGATCAAACATAATCTGGCCGATGGTGGCATTGTTAAAACGCACATTTAAAATAGAACGGCGCTTTACCAGCGCCGCCGAACTCACCAGCGCCAGCTCGAGTGAGGCACTTTGTACCTGTTGCCGGCCCGCCAGTGGGATCGATATTGTGGCTTCATCACGCTTGCCCTGTAATCGTAATATTTCAGGCGTTTCAGAGTATTGGCTCAATGCGGTTGTTGAAGTGGTGATCGCCTGGCTATTACCAGACAAAATAACCCCCAGCAAAAACAAACAAACTCGGTATAGCATGTTATTTTTCCTTTGTTATAACCCATTGCTGCCAAAGCGCCTGTAGCTGCATGACAAAATGCTTGAAAACGGGGCGCAGACTTACCCGCAATACGTGACGCACCCCGTACAGGTAGGAGATAGGCCGGGTGCGCCGGCGCTGAAAACTTTTCCATCGACGACTGTCGCCCATGGTGAACGCGACAATCTCGTTTCGGGCTGTTTCATCGGTACGCAAAAAACAAAAACGCACCACCCCACCGGCAGAGTCATGAAACAACACCCGGCACGGAATAGTCACATTGCGCTGCAACGAACTGGACCAGCTCAGTAAATGCACCTGTTCGGGTAACGTCTGTTGGCGGGCATGAATTTGAGCTTTGCCGCCGCCTAATGATAAATCCAGCATATTGCCTACCCAGGCCCGGCCGTTGTCATCCTGTAGCGTGATGTCATCGTTGGCCGGCAAACGCGATTGCCCCCGGGTTTGGCGCTGCTCTATCAGCACACTAAGCACACTGAACAATAACAGTAAGTTAAAGGTATTCCACAACAGCACTACGACAGTTAAGTCCCGGGTCAGCGGTTCGGCAGATAATTTGTGCAGGCCAAGTATAATTCCGGTAATCACCAATACAATCAACCCATAAAATATATTGGCCAAGGGGGAAATATATTGCTGGACCAGGCTTTCGCCTTTGGGGGTGACCACAAAAGAAGGCGCGCGGGGGTTTTTAAACACTTTTACCAGCGCTCGCAGGGTAAACGTGCATTGCAATATTTCATACAGTTCGGATACCAGCGGCCAGCGGGTTCGTCCGAATAACAGGGTGGACAGCTGATAGGTGGCAATCACATGAGGCACCGTGTAGGCGACAATTTCCTGTAACGAGGCATGATAAATCTGCAGGCCGAAGATAAGATAGGCCAAAGGCATCAGTAAAAAGATTATCCGGGCAAAGGGAAACAACCAGAATAAAATAGAACTCAGGTAGCCAAAACGCTGCGACCACGATAGCCCGGCTCCGCGGTAGGGCTTTTTCAGCAGTAAAATCTGGGTCATGCCCTGGGCCCAGCGCATGCGCTGGGTCACAAACGCATGCAGTGTTTCAGGTGCCAGGCCACTTACCATCGGCCGGTTTACATACACCGACTCATACCCCATTGCATGAAGATCGTAGGCCGTTTCGGCGTCTTCGGTAACCGACTCGCCAGATAAGCCATTAACCTTCTCCAGATGCGCCCGCCGCAGTACCGCTGCCGAGCCGCAGAAAAAGGAGGCATTCCAAAAATCCAGACCTTTTTGAATCGTGCCGTAAAACATGTCGTTCTCTGATGGCATGCGGGTAAAAGCCGAAAAATAATTTCGCTCTACCGGATCAGGGTTAGCCATAAAGTGCGGTGTTTGCACCAAAAACACTTTCTCTTTATCAATAAGCCAGGGAACGGTTTTATCCAGAAAGTCGGCTGTGGGGACATGGTCAGCATCCAGAATAACGATAAGCTCACCATCGGTATTCGGCAGCGCACTGTTGATATTACCGGCCTTAGCGTGCTGGTTCTGCGCACGGGTGTGGTAGCGCACATTCAGCTGCAGACATAACTGCTGAAGCTGCTCATGCCGCTGCCGGGCACGCCGCGCTGCCACTACGTCCTGTTGATGCCGCTTTTGCTCGGTACCGCCATCATCTAACAAATGTACCTGTAACTTATGTACCGGATAATGCATCTGCAATGCAGCGCGCAGGGTCACCTGCAAAATATCAGTATCTTCGTTGTAGGTGGGGATAAACACATCTACGGTGGGAAGGTGTGACTCGGGATAGTTTTTCAGGCTGCGCTCAGGACGGCTCAACGGAAAGATATTCACTACACAGCTGATAACGTGGGTCACCGCGGCATAAAGCTCTGCCAGAAACAACAGCCAGGCCGCAGACAACGATACCCAGTCCGCCGCGTTAAGTGTGTACATCCCTCGCCATAAGATATAGCGCACGGTTAACGCCAGGCCCAGCAATACTGCCAGGACTCTGAAAAATACCCGATATTGCTTTAAGGCGGCGGCCTCATGACTGGCAAAGTAGATGAACACCAGAATACAACCAGCCACGACCAACTGTGCCAGTGCATCCATAGGAGCGGCCAAAGCGCCCCCTAATAATAATAAGCAACTCAGAAAGAAACCGTTGTAGCTTAGAAACCAGCGTCTTCCTGATCGGGTATTGTCCAAATCAGAGTTCCGTTAGAGGCACCCTTGTCACGGCCGTGTAGGTACTGCGATCGATTAACACTAATGCTTCGTCGGTGTATTCGACTTCGTGATTACTTTCGTAAAATTTGCGAGAAAGCGTGTCCCTGTGCCGCCGACATTCCCTACTGCGTAGTAAGGCGTAAGGCAATATCACCAGAGCAATCATTAGCGTACTGGCTTCGAGTACAAATACCCATGCAGCGGCCACCGGTGCCAAATACAATGAAAATCCTAAAACCAGTGTGCAGGCCACTATAATCGCGTAAGTAAGTGCACGCAAGCGCTGCGCCCGATGCATCTGCTGCTCTGCCTGCAAAAGTTTGCGTAGCCGGCTATTCCAGCGTAATTGCAGGCTATGGGGGCTGGGTTGGCCATCATGCAAGCGCACCCGTTCACGCCCAAATAAGGGGGTAACCTTTTCCGGGCTGGCTGGAAGGGATGAAGCTGCATTTTCTTTAGAAAGCATGGCGAGTATCTCAGACTACGAGATACTTATTGTAGAAAACCCCTGCGCAGCAATAAATTGCTTAGTAAATACACGGTTATCCTAACCCATACGATTTGTATACTTTGGTATAACTAACCCGTGCGGCTAAATTTCGGCAACTCATTAGCCTGGTACATCTTTACAAAAATGCTGGTCAGATTGCTGATATTAAACAGCGTACCAAAAATACTGCCTACCAGCACCGCGTAAGCCAGCCCCAGTAATTCAGCCAGTACAAACCAGCGCCGGATCTTCGTTGCATCCTGCAATACAATGGAACCGATAGTAAAAATCAGGGAGGAAGCATAGGCCACAAAAATAAGAGGCCCATGCTCAAGTACAAACAATTCCAGCAGCAAAAACGCAATGTTCAGTCCCACAAAAAAATACAGAATCACCGGGTTACGGTACTTTAACGCTATTACATTGCGAACGCTGGCCATCAGACATCCTATCCCCGCAGCCATCGCATCAAGCATGAAAAAGTGAATACTTACACTCAACAAGGCTATGGCAGATAGTGCGCGATAGTGATTCGCATCATTCTGACGATAGCCGATAAAATTAAATACCAGCGCTACGGCGCCGAAGGCTTCTGCCACCCAATCTGTCATTCTGGCCTGGTCGGTTAATAAAGTTGTTAAGCACTAATACGGTTGAAATCGTTAAAGCGGTTGCTGGGCAACAAAAATCAAAATGCCAGATAAAACGGCTGACATAATTTTCTGTAGGCTGCCGTGTATTGGTTATTACTATCACGAATATACAAGGGCTCGACCTCCTCTGGTATTGCATCTTCAGGCAGCCTGGTACTACAGCCAGACGCTGCAAGACTGCCCGCCGGGGCGTGGCTGAACCGTAACGCCACGGCATGAGCAGACTTACCTTCGCGATGGTGTAACATCAAAGCCTGTTGCAACTGCAGCTGATGCCGGGCGGCCTCGTCGACAATCTCCCGAAATCGGGTGGCCGGGTACAAACAACAGCAAGAGCCTGTGGGGGTAAGCTTTTTGGCTATCCAGCTAAATAATTCTGCCGCCGATAACGCTTCGTCGTGACGGGCTTGTTGCCTGGCTTTTGTTTGTGCCAGATGGGCATGCTGCCCTACGCCTGCCCGACTGAAATAAGGCGGATTACAAATTATCAGATCGTAATGGTGGGCAGTGTAAAACTGGTTGAGTGCACAATGTTCAATATCAATCCCCTGGGGCCAGGGGCTGGCTGCCACATTAAGGCGGCTTTGATACACAGCCCCGGCATCCACATCTAACCCGGTGATGTGCGCGGTGCCCGCTAGTCGCTGGCGTAGCATTAAAGTTAGTATGCCACTGCCACAACCGATATCCAGCGCATGTTGAACCTGGGCCACCGGCGCCCAGCTACCCAACACCAGGGCATCGGTACTGACCTTCATCGCACAGTGCTCATGACCCACAAAAAACTGCTTACACTGAAATCCTCGTGCCATTATCAGAACCGTTGCTGAAGAATCATTTTGGCCGCCACCTCGCTGGCATACGCCGGCCGGTATTTTCGTAATCTACCCACCAGCACTTTGCGCAATACGGGTGCCAGTTTTTGGCCAAGCTCTTCCAGTGGCCGGCTCGAATTGCGAGCCCCCAGCAATAATGAAGGCCGTATCGCTGTGGCATGGCGTAATTGCGGCATCCGCATGATGGCATTTTCCAGCTCGCCTTTTACCCGCAGGTAAAAATTCTTGCTGCGGGCGTTGGCGCCCACACTGGAAATCCATACAAAGCTATCGCACCGCTGCGCGCGGGTCAGCTGGGCAGCAATATGAATGTATTCAAAATCCACTTTACGAAATGCGGCCTTACTCCCCGCCTGTTTCAACGTCGTGCCAAGACAGCAATACACATGGTTAACATTGAAGTAACCCTGATAATCCTGCAACTGGCCGAAATCAATGACCATCGGCTGCAGTTTTCTGTCAGGATCGTCAAACACAGCGGCGGGCATCGGGCGTCGCAGCAAACAGATAACGCGGCTATAGCGTGAATCGGTTAATAGCTGCTGTACCAGTGCCTGACCCACCAGGCCGGTGGCCCCTAATATTAAAGCGGTTTTATTGCCTGTCACCTTGTGTCATCCTTTTAACTACAGATAACTATCACAGCGTAGAGCGTAGATAATAATGAAAAAAGCGTTAATGATTGGAGCCTTTATGATGCTCAGCAACGCCGTTACGGCGAAAACCCTCACTATCGAACGAATATTTGACTCACCTTCATTAGATGGCAATGCGCCGCGTAATCTTAAAGTATCGCCGGACGGACAGCGAGTGACTTTTTTGAAAGGTAAGGCCTCGGACTACGAGCAGCTTGATTTGTGGGAATACCACATTGAGTCTGGCAAAACCCGTATGTTGTTCGACTCCGCTGAGCTGGCCGCTGAAGAGCAGGAGCTCTCTGACGAAGAAAAAGCCCGTCGCGAACGTATGCGCTTATCCGGCAGTGGTATTGTCAGCTATCAGTTTTCTAAAGACGGGTCAGCGTTATTATTCCCGTTAGGTGGCGATGTGTATTTTCATAAGCTAGGCCAAAAAGGCGCTAAACAGCTCCTTGATACCGAAACTTTTGAAACCGATATCCGGCTTTCTCCCCAGGGAAATTTCATCTCATTTATCCGCGACCAGAATCTGTTTGTAAAGAATATCGAAACCGGTGAAGAAAAAGCCATTACCACCGAAGGTGGCGATGCCATAAAAATGGGGATGGCAGAGTTTGTGGCCCAGGAAGAAATGGGTCGGATGACCGGTTACTGGTGGGCGCCCGATGAAAGCCATATCGCGTTTACCAAAGTCGATGAAAGCCCGGTGGATATCATCACCCGCTCGGAAATTTATGCTAACGACATCAAAATGATTGAGCAGCGCTATCCTAAAGCGGGCACCCCCAATGTGAACATTTCGCTGGCAGTCCAGAATATTGCGTCCGGCGAGCGTCAGTGGGTCGATTTAGGTGACAACAAAGACATTTATCTGGCTCGCGCAGACTGGATGCCGGACAGTAAAACACTGACCTATCAGTGGCAGACCCGCGATCAGCAAGCCCTTGAACTAAAGGCGTACAATATTACTAACCAACAGCAGACGGTGCTGTTAAAAGAAACCAGCGACACCTGGGTAAACCTGCACGACGACCTTACTTTTTTAGAGGATTCTGAACAGTTTATCTGGGCCTCAGAACGAGACGGATTCAAACATCTGTACCTGTTCAACAATGATGGCAGCCTGGTAAGACAACTGACCTCCGGCGAATGGGTAGTTGACGATATTGAAGCCATTGATGAGGCCAAAGGTCTGGTGTATTTCAGCGGCCGAAAAGACACGCCACTGGAAAGCCACCTGTACAAAGTGACGCTGCAAGGCGATGAGCTAGCGCGTATCTCCAGTGAGGATGGATACCACTCTGTGAGTTTTGCCTCCGACGCCTCAATCTATGTGGATCAGTTCTCTACCGCTAACCGCCCTCCCCAGGTGAGTCTGCACCAGGCCAATGGTAAGCAGATTACGTGGCTGGAAGAAAACAAGCTGGATGAAAACCATCCTTTAACACCGTATCTGGAAAACTGGAACGAGCCTGAGTTCGGCACCCTGCAAACCGACGATAATGCTACCTTGCACTATCGCCTGTACAAACCTGCCAATACTGACAAAAAACACCCTGCCATCGTGTACCTCTACGGCGGTCCACACGCTCAAATGGTCACAAACCGCTGGGGCGGCAACCGTAGTCTGTTGCTGCAGTACTGGGTAAACCAGGGGTATGTGGTATTTACCGTCGACAATCGGGGCTCAAACTACCGGGGCAAAGGCTTTGAAGATCCTATCTACAAGAAAATGGGCTCCATTGAAGTTGGCGATCAGGTCGCAGGTGCCAAATTCCTGCAAAGCCTGCCCTATGTTGATGGCGAGCGCATTGGGGTACATGGCCACAGCTATGGTGGTTATATGACGCTCATGACGATGTTCAAAGCGCCTGAATATTTCAAAGCCGGTGTATCCGGGGCGCCGGTTACCGACTGGCGTTTGTATGACACCCATTATACTGAGCGTTATATGGGCAACCCTAAAACGGATGATCAGGCCTACACTGATGCATCGGTATTTCCTTATGCCAAAGATCTTAAAGGCGACTTACTGATTTATCACGGTATGGCGGATGACAATGTGCTGTTTACCCACAGTACCCGTTTATACAAACATCTGCAGGATGAAGCCATTGTGTTTGAAACTATGGATTACCCGGGTAAGAAACACAGTATCCGCGGTAAACAAACCGGCATCCATCTGTACAAAACCATCACTAACTTTTTCAATCGCAGCTTACAGATAGAAAAATAAGCGCACACTGATAAAGCGAATATAAAAAGGGGGCCAATGCAGGCCCCCTTTTTTGATGTTTAAAGATAACTTAAAACAGCATGTTCGCCAGCTTCTTCTGGACCCCCACCGCCGCGCTTTTACCAAGCTCAACCTTTTGTGGCTCATCCTGTCCTGAGACCCAAATTCTCAGCTCGGAATCGGTATCAAAATGCCCGGCGGTTTCCACACTAAACTGGGTAATGGACTTGTAGGGAATAGACAGGTAGTTCACCTTACGTCCGCTTAGCCCCTGTTTATCGATTAGAATGACCCGCGCCGAGGTAAACACAATCAAATCGCGGATCAGGCGGTATGCGGTCGTGATTTGCTCACTATCGCCGATGACCGGTTCCAGCTGTTCCCGTACCTCTTCAACATCAACCTCACTGGCATTGCCCATGAGTGTGTCTAATAATCCCATAACTTTGTCCTTTTGCCGTATGCGCCCTGCCGGGAGCTTGTTTGAAACCTGAGTACCGTTAGTATGTTATTTGCCCAGTAGAGTTGCAAGAACTGGCTTGAATGAGTACTGATTTTTTGTACCTGGCTGTTAATACCGGTAGCTAAGTTGCACCGCTACCGGGAACCGACTATGTTAGATACCCCAATTTTTCAAACCAAAAGAGTGCAATTATTCCAATATGGCAGCACCTACTTACGATGATGTTTTAGCGGCAGCAAAACGGCTGGGACCCCATGTGCAGCAAACGCCTATCCTTGAGTCTTCGTTACTGAACAAATGGCTGGGACACCGAATTTTGTTTAAAGCTGAATGCCTGCAAACCATCGGCGCGTTTAAGCTTCGTGGCGCAGTAAATATGCTGGCTCGCTGCGCAGAACAAAACCGCCTGCCCCGACAAGTGGTAGCCAACAGCTCTGGCAATCACGCGCAGGCGGTGGCTTATGCTGCCAGCCTTTATAATATTCCGGCCACGATCTTTGCTGCCCAGAGTATTTCCCCCGTCAAAGCCGCCGCCACCGAAAGCTATGGGGCCAAGGTCCAATGTTATGCCACCCGGTCTGAAGCCGACCAGGCGGTGCAAACCGCAGCGGCCGATCCCGATACGTTATGGATCCCCCCCTTTGATCATCCCGACATTATTGCCGGGCAGGCCACCGCTACTCACGAAGCTCTGCTGCAAACAGGCCCGGTGGATGCAGTGTTTGCCCCGTGCGGAGGCGGCGGGTTACTGAGCGGCGCCGTAGTGTCCACCCAAGCGCTGCAGCCCCAGGCCCAAATCATTGGCGCTGAACCCGAGCAGGCCAATGATGCGTCACGCTCGCTGCAAAGTGGCACCATCGAATCATTAAGTTCGCCCCCTGATACACTGGCCGATGGCGCAGCAACACCCAGTGTTGGTGAGCATACCTTTGGCTTTTTGCAACAGCTTGACGATTTTTACGAAGTCAACGAGGTTCAGATTGCCTACTGGACTCAGTGGTTACAGCATTTACTCAAGCTGCATATCGAGCCCACCAGCGCGCTCTCTATGGCTGCGGTCACCGCCTGGGCGGTAGAAAACCCGACGCCGAAAACGGCGCTGGTAATACTTTCGGGCGGCAACATCAGTGCCGCTACCATGCAAAAAATCTGGCAGCAGGATTATCTCTTACAGCCTCCAAATTTAACTCAACAGGATGACAAATAATGCGTAGATTCGGACACGCACTGTGCGCAATGGCCGCCACTGCTTTAATCGCGGTGCCTGCCATGGCCCAAGATTCGGTGTTACTCAAAAACATCAATGGCTATACCCTCGATGAGCAGGGAAAGTTAAAGCAGTTTTCCCAGATACTGGTCAAAGATGGCAAGGTGGTTTCCACCGATCAAGGCGCCGCCAACAAAGTGGACGATGCTAAGGTTATTGATGGCAACGGCAAAACCTTGTTACCAGGTATGATTGATGCCCACGGGCATATGTTGGGTTTGGGCAGTAATTTACTGGAAGTGGACTTGCGTGCCGCCGGCAGTGCGCAGGAGGCGGCGCAGAGGGTAGCCGATTATGCGTTAGCCCATGGCGATCAGGAGTGGATCACGGGCCGCGGCTGGAATCAGGAACAATGGCCTGATCGCGCTTTTCCCACGGCTGCACAACTGGATCAGCACATCTCCGATCGCCCGGTCTGGTTAGGTCGGGTGGACGCCCATGCGGGCTGGGCCAACAGCAAAGCCCTTGAACTTGCCGGCATCACGGCCGATACTCCGGATCCTGAGGGTGGGCAAATTATCAAAGATGATGAGGGTAAACCTACCGGCGTGCTTATTGATAACGCCAAAGCGCTGGTAGAAGAGGTTATGCCAGAGACACGCTATAGCCAACTTACTGAGCAGCTTGAGGCCGCCTCGGCCCATCTTTTGGCAAACGGTGTAACCATGATGCACGATGCCGGCATCAGTCATCGTGTATACGATTTTTATCTGACCCAGGCGGTAAAAGGTGAACTGCCGGTGCGGGTTTACGCCATGATTGCCGCTACCGATCCGGACCTGGCGCGCATGCTGGATCGTGGTATTGTCCGCGGTAAGCGCGACTTTCTTTTTGTTCGCAGTGTGAAAGCCTATGGCGACGGCGCGCTGGGTAGTCGTGGTGCTGCGTTGCTGGAGCCGTACAGTGATGCGCCCCACCAGCAAGGTTTAATGCTGACGCGCCCGGAAGACTTCCCCGGCCTTTTTAATAAGGTTATTGATGCCGGCTTCCAGTTGAATTTTCATGCTATTGGCGATCGGGCCAATCACCTGGCTCTGAATCAGTTTGAAAAAACCTTTGCTCAGCGTGGCGGAGACCAGTTGCGACACCGTATAGAGCACGCCCAGGTGGTAGCGCCCGATGATCTTGCCCGCTTTGCAGAGCTTAAGGTACTGCCGTCAATGCAACCTACCCACGCCACCAGCGATAAAAATATGGCGGAAGATCGTCTTGGTAAAGCGCGTATGAAAGGCGCTTATGCCTGGAAAACGCTATTAGATTCTGGGATTGCCCTGCCCCTGGGATCGGATTTTCCGGTGGAGCTGGCTAACCCGTTTTATGGCTTGCATGCCGCGGTGACCCGTCAGGATCGCAATAATCAGCCAGTAGCAGGCTGGTATGCGCACGAAGCATTATCGGTAAAGCAGGCCTTTCGTGGTTTCACCCTGGATGCGGCATACGCGGCTCATATGGAAGAGGTAACCGGCACCCTGACCCCAGGCAAATGGGCTGACTTTATCCTGGTGGATCAGGATATCTTTGAGGTTAAACCCGAACATCTCTGGAAAACCAAAGTCTTACAAACCTGGGTGGCCGGCGAACAGGTCTTCGCCGCCGCCAAGGATGCAGACTAATTCATTGATTGCCACCAGCGCGGCGTGACCCCTGGCTGGCTAACCTCAATCACATCGCCGAAGCGAGGCGTGAGTAATCTCACGCCCTGCTGCCGGCTTTGCTGCTCAAGGTGTTGCAATGGCGCATACCAGCTGTGAAACGCCAAATCAAAGGTGCTGTTATGTATCGGCACCAGATATTCTCCCTGAACATCCCTGAACGCCGTTAAAGTCTGCTCGGGTTGCATATGGACCTGTGGCCAGTTGCTGGCATAGGCCCCGTTTTCCATAAATGCCACGTCAAAGGGGCCCAGTTTTTCCCCTATCGTTTTAAACCCGGCAAAATAGCCCGAGTCCCCACTAAAGAAAATAGACGCAGCAGCGCTATTAATCGCCCAGCCGCCCCATAAGGTGGCATTGCGGTCGGTGAATGCCCGCCCCGAAAAGTGATGGGAAGGAGTGAGGGTCAGTGTGATACCGGCTACCTGTTTTTGCTGCCACCAGTCCAGCTCGGAAATGGCCCGGGCGGCGATGTCCCACTTAAGCAACTGACTTTTAAGCCCTAACGGCACTACAAAGTGCCTGGTTTTCTCTTTTAACGCGCGGATAGAGTCTTCATCAAGATGATCGTAATGATTATGGGATAACAATACCGCCTCAATAGGCGGCAGGTCTTCGATCGCAATTGGCATTGGATGGAAGCGCTCCGGCCCCATAAAGCTGAACGGTGAGGCACGCCGGGAAAACATGGGATCGGTTAACAGGTACCGGCCATTAATTTTGAACAATACGGTAGAATGACCCAGCTTTGCAAAAAAGACGCCGGAGTCAGGCAATGCCTGTAACTGACGGGTGCTTAACGCCTGGACCGGGATAGCATCGGCCGGTCTGATAGCCGTGCGTTCCTCGGTAATACTACGCTGAAAAATTTCGACAAACTTTGCCAACGTATTGCCGGTAATGGGCGTGGTATTGGCAAAAACTCCCTCCTGGTACTGAGGTGAATCGAAGGTTTCGGCCGGGGTGCTGTCAAGCCGGTAGTTGACCACGCCTGCCGCCAGTATCAGCGCCACCACCATTCCGAAGATTTTTAATGCTCGCACTGTTGTCTGGCTCCCGGCTTATAAAAAACGGGAGCCTGAGCTCCCGTTGTTAACACATTACGCAATGATATTAACCATTGTACAGCGTATTAATCCATTTCTCTTCGGTGATAAAGCCCCAATGCCAGGATTGCCACTTCGACTCCAGGCCCTGCTCAACAATTTCCTCTACGCTCATCCCCTGCGCTTTTAGTTTGTCCACATAGCTTTTGGTCTGTTCGATCATTTCTAAAAATGCTTTGTAATCAGACTGCTTTGCCAAAGGGCCGTGGCCGGGAACAATGATGGTTTGCTCGTTGGTTTTTTCAATAAGTTGTTTCACCGAGCGAATATACCCATCCACGCTTCCGCCAGACTTTAAATCAATAAACGGAAAGCGCTCATTAAAAAACAAATCGCCGGTATGCATGACGTTCGGCTCTTCAAACCAGACGACTGAATCGCCATCAGTGTGACCTTCTGCCAGATGCATTATATGTAAGGTTTCGCCATTGAAGTGCATCTTTATACCATCTTCATAGGTGATCACCGGCAGCGCCTGTGGCTTGGTTTTGTTGTCTTTAGCCAGCCGTACCCGCACATTGTTGTGCGCGACAATCGTACTGTCAGCATGCTGATGAAACCAGCCATTGCTACCGGTATGATCGCCATGAAAATGGGTATTGATGATAAATTTTGGCGATTCATTACCTAACTCCCCCAGCGCATTAGAGATTTTTTGCGCCAGCGGTTCAAACTGGTCATCAATAATCAGTACCCCATCCTTGCCGGCAGACACGCCAATATTGCCACCTGCGCCCTGTAACATATGGACAGAGCCCCGTAGCGGCGTATCTTTTATTTGTACATCGTTGTAATCATTCTGTGCCTGTCCGGCTGCGCTTAACAACAATGGCAATACCGCCAATGCACCTTTATATCCGATGTTCATGATGAATCCTTCACTGTTTGACTGCCAATCATTATGCGGTCACATATCGAACAGATCATTTATATTTCTGTGTGGCCCTCGGGCAGCGGTTTGATGTATTCGAATCTGGGCAGTGTTTCCTCGCCTTTTTCTACCGTTTCGGTAAACATTGATAATGGCCGGACCCACAAGGCCTGCTCGCCATAGCAAGGGCGGTAAACCACGAGCTTACTGTCGTCTTCACTATGCCGGGCTACATCGTATACTGCATAGAAATTGCCTTTATAATGCCGATATATTCCCGGCTTGATCGTTGGAATCATTTACTGATACTCCAGTGGTAAGGTAAGTTGTTCAACTGGCGTGGGTTCGGCTAGACCAATATGCAGGCCAACCAGACGGATCCCTCTGCCTTTGCCACGCTCAAACGCCTCGTTCAGCAATTGCTCAAACACCTTTGCATCAAATTTTTGTTGCCGGTGTTCAACGGTCGTCAGCTGAAAATCACTAAATTTAAGTTTTACGCCCTGCGACTTTATGCGCACCGGCTCGCCTTTAGTGTGTTTTTTCTGATGGGCGGCCATGCGCTCAGCCAGTTTGTCTAATAGCACCGGTAGAAAATCCCGGCATTGTTCCAGAGTATGGATATCATCATGAAGCGTGCGCTCTACGCCAATGGATTTGCGCTCGCGGGTCACATTAACCTCGCGCTCATCGACCCCATGCGCCCGGTCCCACAGTACAGCGCCAAATTTTCCCAGCTCTTTTTGCAGCCTTTCAAACGGGTAATGGCGGATATCATCACAGGTGGCCAGGCCCATACGCTGCAGCTTTTGCATCGTGACCTTCCCTACCCCGGGGATTTTTTCCAACGCCATTTTACGCACAAACGCGTCCTGTTGATCTGGCGAGATAACACAGATGCCATCAGGCTTGTTTTCATCACTGGCCACCTTGGCCACAAACTTACACGACGCGACGCCGGCCGAGGCGGTTAATCCGAGTTCATCGTGAATACGCTGTCTTATTTCCTGGGCAATCAGAGTGGCACTGCCCCCGCAATGAACCGACCCGGACACATCCAGATAGGCTTCGTCCAGGGATAAAGGCTCGATGATGTCGGTAAAATCAGCAAAAATTTCGCGAATGCGCATAGATTCTTTTACGTAGACATCCATCCGCCCTTTAACCATCACCAAGTCAGGACATAGCCGCAGCGCATAGGCAGTGGCCATTGCTGAACGAATGCCGTACTTTCTGGCCGGATAATTACAGGTAGAAATCACGCCCCGCTGTTTAGAGCTGCCCCCAATGGCCAGCGGCACATGACGCAAAGACGGATTATCGCGCATTTCTACAGCGGCATAGAAACAGTCCATGTCCACATGAATAATTTTACGCACCCAATTGTTCTCTACCTGTACACATAGCCAGTATTTTAACGATTTTTCTGGTCACAATATACCCTCTTGGCGATTTGACGGGTTATCAGGTAACTACCGTTTACCAGGTAGATTAGATTGCTCTGTGAAAAGGCATAAGAACGGAAGAAACTCCAGGGGCAAAAACAGGGACACGCTAAAAGAAGACTTTAATACCAGGGCTGGCCTGAAAGATCAGCCCGACATACTATGCAAAGGTGCAGTGCCTTAACTTAGTGGAGTGAGGTTTAGCGTGAATCATATTCCGGAGACAGCATCAGCTCCTGCTCCACCAGGCGGGCATAATGTTTAAGCCGGTCAATTTCCGCTGCGGTATAGTCACGAACCTCATCGTGTAATAAACAAAATGTCCCCAGTTCATAGCCATCATCTGAATACAGAATTACTCCGGCATAAGAGCGGATATAGGGTTCACCACGCACCAGTTTATTATTTTTAAACCGAAAATCAGCATGGGCATCGGGTACCACCAGATACTCTTCTTCGGCAATGGCATAGGTACAAAAGGAAATGTTACGCGGGGTTTCCCGTTTATCCAGCCCCTGCCGCGATTTAAACCATTGTTTATTTTCAGCAATCAAACTGATAAGCACCGTTTTGCAGCCAAATTCCTGCTGGGCTTTTTGGGTTATTGCATCAAACCGTTCTTCAGGCAGTGTATCCAGAATATTCAGATCGTAAAGGGCTTGTAAGCGTTCAGCTTCGTGCGGTAACCGGGGAATACGAGCCATGCTGGCAGATCCTAAAAGAGTAACAAAAAATAAACGTCCTAAGAACACCGCTGCATAATAATACGATACGGCGAACCCGTATAGCAGAACATAACACTGGTTTTATTACCAGTTAAGCTTACCTTCGGGCTCTTTTAATTTTGCTAAGGGTATTACCCTGCTTTACTGTCTGAAAGCTTCAAAGCTTAGAGTCTTTGGCCCTTAAGTTTACCTTTTCCCGCTTATTAGCTGATGCCTGAAGGGAGTAAGGCTATGACAGGAAAAAAGACTCATTGGGAGGGAAAGCTAATGGGTCAGAAGCAATAAAAAAGCGCCTGTCTTCAACAAGACAGGCCCTGATGCAGGATTGCGGACTGTTACAGAATCTGGTTTTCTTTCCATTCTGCCAGTTTCTTTTCACGCAACATCGTACGCTCTTCACGAGCTTTCTTACGATCGCATGGCTCGGGACAGTCACAGGCTTTTTCAATACCCAGCGCCCCAAGCCCGCCGCAACTACCAGAAATAGTTTTGCGCTGTACCATGTAACCTACTGCCATGGCTAATACCATGGCCAGGAAAAATACAAAGGCCAGAATAAATGTACTCATAACACCACCTTCTTAGTTTTTAATTTCTACGGTTTCTTCAAAGGCCGCAGAAAGATATTCTTCAAATTCACCGTCGTGATGCCGTATCAACAGCACCGCTAAATCCTGCTCTTCGGCCAGTGCCTTCGCAGCGTCCCAACCCATCACGTTTAATGCTGTAGCCAGCCCATCAGCGGTCATCGACGAAGGGTCAACGACCGTCACTGCCACCAGATTGTGGGTGATGGGTTTACCGGTACGAGGATCAATAAGATGGGAGTAACGTACCCCATCCTGCTCGTAATAATTACGGTAATCCCCTGAGGTTGCTATCGCGTTGGTACCTACAGACAAAATCTTTTGCACCGCCCGCTCACTGCTGACCGGCTTTTCTATCGCAATGAGCCAGCCGCTACCATCTCCGCGCTGCCCTTTCACCCGCATTTCTCCACCTATCTCAACCAGATAGTCATGGATATCGTGCTTTTCAAGGATGGCCGCTATTTCATCCACCCCGTAGCCTTTGGCAATGGTGGATAAGTCCACATATACCTGCGGATGAGCTTTCTGCAAACCCTGCTCGGTGACTCGCAACTTCTGGGCCCCTACATATTCGCTAACCTGGGCAATTTGCTCGTCACTGGGAACCTTTTCAGGCCGCTTATTGGGTCCAAAACCCCATAAGTTAACCAAAGGCCCCACGGTGATATCCAGCGCCCCTTCGCTTAACTGACTAAGACGCAAGGCTTCAGTCACCACCTTGCGGGTCTCTGCAGAAACAGCAAAAGGTTTGGTAAACCGGTTTTGATTAAAGCGTGATAACTCAGATTCAGGATCGTACGTGGACATCAACGCATTAATTCGTTGCAGTCGCGTATCAATTTTGCTTTGCAGACCTTCAACCGCCTGCTGTTTTTCCTTCACCACATACTTCACATTATACGTGGTTCCCATTGTATCGCCATGTAAATGAACTACAGGCAGCTTCTCGTTACCGCAGGCCGTCAACACCAGCACTACCGTTGAAATAACCAGCCATTGAGTCAGGTGTTTTATCAAAATACCTTATCCTTTTTTACATCAAAAAAGGGGCGAATGAATCGCCCCTTTGTCTGTTCTTTATATCCTGGTATTAGCCACCAAAATCATCCAATAAGATATTTTCGTCTTCAACACCCAGATCTTTGAGCATGTTTACTACCGCAGCGTTCATCATAGGAGGACCGCACATGTAAAACTCACAATCTTCTGGGGCCGGATGATCTTTCAGATAGTTTTCCAGCAACACCTGGTGGATAAAGCCAGTATCACCTTCCCAGTTGTCCTCAGGCTGAGGATCGGACAGGGCAACATGCCAGCTGAAGTTTTCATTTTCTTCCGCCAGTTCATCGAAATCTTCTACATAGAACATTTCACGTAATGAACGGGCACCGTACCAGAAAGAAATCTTACGGTCTGTTTTCAGTCTACGCAGTTGGTCAAAGATATGCGAACGCATTGGCGCCATACCTGCACCACCGCCGACGAAAACCATTTCCGCTTCGGTTTCTTTGGCAAAGAACTCACCAAACGGACCAGAAATCGTGGCTTTATCGCCCTCTTTTAGGCTCCAGATATACGATGACATTTTACCCGCAGGCAGGCTCAGATTATTAGGCGGCGGCGTAGCGATACGCACATTCAGCATAATAATGCCTTCTTCTTCCGGATAGTTCGCCATCGAATAAGCACGAATGGTTTCTTCATCAACTTTTGATTCGATGTCAAAGAAGCCAAAACGTTCCCAATCACCACGGAATTTTTCCGGTACATCATAATCTTTGTACTTCACATGATGAGGTGGAGCTTCGATCTGAATATACCCGCCAGCCTGGAACGGTACACTCTCGCCGTTGGGTATTTTCAGCTTCAGTTCTTTGATAAAGGTGGCTTTGTTGTCATTAGAAATAACTTCACAATCCCACTTTTTGATACCAAAAACTTCTTCGGGTAACTCAATTTCCATGTCTTGTTTTACTGCAACCTGACATGACAAACGGCAGCCTTCACGAGCTTCACGCTTTGTAATGTGATCAAGTTCGGTAGGCAGAATTTCACCGCCTCCGGATTTCACATCAACCCGGCACTGACCACATGAACCACCGCCACCACAGGCTGAAGATACAAAGATCCCAGCTTCGGCCAGTGCACCCAGCAGCTTGCCGCCCGGCGAGGTTGTAATGGCCTTATCAGGGTCATTGTTAATATCGATAGTGACATCACCGGTTGGCACAAGCTTCGACTTGGCAAACATGATGATGAACACCAGCGCCAGTACGATGACAATGAACATGCCAACGCCCAGGAAAATTTCTACATTCATCTATAAACTCCTCAGGCCAGTTACAGCGCAATACCAGTAAACGACTGGAAGCCCAGGGCCATCAGGCCGGCGATCATAAATACCGCCCCCAGACCACGTACACCATCAGGCATATCCGCGTATTTCAGTTTTTCACGAACCGCTGCCAGCAGGACAATGGCAATTGCCCAACCCACACCAGAGCCCACACCATACACCACACTTTCGGCAAAGTTGTATTCACGCTGAACCGCAAACGCTACACCACCAAAAATGGCGCAGTTCACAGTAATCAGCGGCAAAAAGATACCCAAAGCGTTGTACAAAGCCGGGAAGAACTTATCCAGACTCATTTCCAGAATCTGTACCAAAGCGGCAATAACACCGATAAAGGTCAAAAAGTTCAGAAAGCTAAGGTCGGCATCCGGGAACCCGGCCCAGGCCAGTGCGCCCGGAGCAAGTACGTTCACATAAATCACCTGGTTAACAGGTACGGAAATACCCAGTACAACGATTACTGCTGCACCCAAACCCATGGCGGTTTTGATTTTCTTCGATACCGCCAGAAAGGTACACATACCTAAAAACAGCGACAGCGCCATGTTCTCTATGAAAATAGAGCGAACAAATAGCGAAATATAACTTTCCACGTCTTACTCCTTAGGCTCTACTTGTTCCGGGCGAATCGTTCGGATAAACCAAACCATACCACCAATTAAGAAGAACGAGCTGAATGGCAGAATTAACAGACCATTGCCCTGATACCAGCCGCCATTTTGTACCACTGGAAGAATTTCGAAGCCCAGGATAGTACCAAAGCCGAACAATTCTTTGATGGTACCGATCACGATTAGAATAAACGAGTAACCCAAGCCATTACCAATACCGTCTAAAAAGCTCAGCAGAGGCGGGCTTTTCATGGCATATGCCTCGGCACGTCCCATTACGATACAGTTGGTGATGATCAGACCCACGAACACCGAAAGCTGCTTAGATACCTCATAGGTATACGCTCGCAGAATTTGGTCTACCACAATTACCAATGAGGCAATGATGGTCATCTGAATAATTATCCGTACGCTGGAAGGAATCTGATTCCGAATCAGCGAGATGAACAAGTTTGAAAACGCTACTACGGTAGTAAGTGCCAACGACATTACCAGCGCGGTTTCTAGCTTAGTTGTAATTGCTAACGCTGAACAAATTCCCAATACCTGCAGGGCAATCGGGTTGTTGTCCATAATAGGTCCAAACAGGACCTGTTTCATTTCTTTAGTATCTGCCACGATATACCCCCTTATGAACGCCAGGCCTGATTCTTCAGGAATGGACCAAAGCCTTGCTCACCGGCCCAATAGCGAATGGTGTTCTCGACACCGTTACTTGTCAGTGTTGCACCGGAAAGTGCGTCCACTTCGTATGGGTCATTCGGGTTAGCACCCTTAGTTACGTCAATAGCCACTTCGCCATTGTCATAAAGCTTCTTACCATCCCACAATTCCTGCCAATTTGGATTCTGGACTTCGCCGCCCAATCCTGGTGTTTCAGCTTGTTGATAGTAAATCAGCTCTTTGATGGTTTCGCCGTCGGCATCAACGGCCAGAAAACCGTACATTAATGCCCATAGACCACTGCCATGAACCGGCAAAATAACCCTGGTAATGGCATCATCTTCACCTTTCACCAACCAAACACTGGCAACATTCGCCCGACGTTGAAAACCAACATTGCTGTTTTCAACCTTCTTGCTCATTTCCGTTTGTTTGGCAGCTTTGTACATATCGTACTCGGCACCATCACCGCCTGGTTTTTTGGTGAATTCACCCGTTTCCAGGTCTACAAAACGGCGCTGGATTCTGCTGTTGTAAACAGATGCAATCTTGTCACTGCTCATGCCGGATTCGTACAAACCCGCTGCAGTAAGAATGTTAGATTGCTTGTCCAGCCTTTTGTTTTCCTGCTGAATCTGACGCAAGCCTACTGCTGCACCAGAAACCACAATTGAACATACCAGACAGACCGCAACCACAACGCCTACGGTTTTTGCTAAAGATTCTTTTTTAGCCGACACGAGCAACCCTCCGCTTGATATTGCTTTGTGCAACAAAATAATCGAACAGTGGCGCCCAAAGGTTGGTAAACAGGATGGCCAGCATCACCCCTTCAGGGAATGCAGGGTTAACCACTCGAATTAATACCGTCATAAAGCCGATGAAGATACCAAATGCCCACTTACCTTTGTTGGTAAAGGCGGCAGAAACCGGATCCGTTGCCATAAAGAACATAGCAAACGCCAGTCCCCCTATCACAAAGTGGAAGTGTGCCGGCATGGCAAACATCGGGTTGGTGTCACTGCCTATCAGGTTCAGCAAGGTCGCAAAGCCGGCGACACCCAATGCCACACCTGAAACGATACGCCAGCTGGCAATACGCATGTAAATAATAAACAATCCACCAAGCAAGATAGCTAAGGTTGACACTTCGCCGGCAGATCCTGGAATACTACCGAAGAAAGAGTTCCACCACAGTTCCATATTGGTGTAGTCCATATCGCCTGCCGCGGCTTTACTTAACCAGGTCGCACCTGAATACCCATCGGCAGCAACCCAGACCTGATCGCCTGAGATTTGGGCCGGATAAGCAAAATACAAAAACGCCCGGCCTGATAAAGCAGGGTTAAGGAAGTTACGTCCGGTACCACCAAATACTTCTTTGGCAATAACCACACCAAAGGTAATACCCAAGGCGACCTGCCACAACGGGATAGTGGCTGGCAACGTCAACGCAAATAGTACCGAGGTGACAAAGAAGCCTTC
>VMHT01218039.1_pt1 | contig 48920 bp, 80 predicted proteins | sample 4693611 | NCBI WGS metagenome assembly VMHT01 (sample SAMN12280063, study PRJNA550983) | marine metagenome | isolation source: seawater sampled from same location over 5 years 0.02-0.2 micron viral filtrate | place: USA: collected off the coast of southern California halfway between the port... ... | reverse complement strand
CCCCAATACTATCAGAGTTAAACAATCTAATAATACAAAGAGGGGTGACAAATATGCGCCTGATTTTTTGGAGTGGTGGAACGCATATCCGCGCAACGATGGTTCAAAAGCAAAAGCCTATGAAGCATGGACGCGAGTAACGGACAGGGATATAGGGGTTAGGGATTTATTTTTAGCCACCTGTAGCTTTAAGCGCACCACGCATGGTAAAGATAAGAAGTACATTCCCCACGCGACCACATGGCTAAATCAGCGGCGTTGGGAAACTGTAGCAGAGGCGCAAGCCATAACCACGAATAGAAACCAACTGGCGGGATAAGCAATGCAAAAATTAATTGATAATAAAATACAGTTACGCAACTGGAAGGTTGGTGACCATAAAACCACTTGCCCAGAATGTTCACACATGAGGCGCAACAAAGCAGACCAATGCCTTTCAGTTACCATAGAGCCTGATGGGGGTGCAGTTTGGAAGTGCCACCATTGCGAATGGGCTGGGGCTATAGCAGGGGCTAACTATAAACCCGATGGGCAGTATGTAAGGCCAGTGGAATACAAACGCCCTACACCGCCCAAACAGGCCGATGCAGAGAGCCAGCCAATGCTTGAATGGTTTAAGCGGCGGGGTATAAGCAAAGATACTGTAGCGGCGTTTCAAATTACTAGGACAAGCAACTGGTTCGGCAATGGTGAGGAAGCCTGTTATGCGTTTCCCTATCACAAAGATGGGCAACTGGTTAACATAAAATACAGAACAAAGGATAAGAAGTTTAGGCAAGAGAACGGCGCAGAGCGTACCCTGTTCAATATGGATGCTGTCAAAAAGTGGTGGGATGATACAGGTTCCAAGACAGTGATATTTGTTGAGGGTGAGATGGATGTGCTTTCCATGCACGAAGCTGGTTTCTCATATGCGGTGTCATTGCCAGATGGCGCACCCAAGACCGCAAAATTTGATGAGAACGATAAGCGGTTCCAAGCGTTGCAAAACTGCGAATGGTTGCATGAAGCAGAGAAGGTGATTGTTGCTGTTGATGCAGATGAAGCAGGGCAAGCGTTGAAGCTGGAATTGATACACCGTTTTGGCAAAGACCGTTGCTGGACGATTGAATACCCAAACCATAATGATGTGCAATGCAAAGATGCCAATGAATGTTTAATGGAGCATGGAGCCGAGGTTCTAAGGGAGATAATAGGATTGGCGGCTCCACACCCCATAGACGGATTATACACTGTCAGGGATTACGAGAAAGAGGTTTTGAATATTTATGACGGCAATGTGCAGAAGGCATTGTCTACAGGGTTCAAATCTTTGGATAATATTTATAAGGTGATGCCATCCACATTTGCTGTTGTTACTGGCGTTCCCAACCACGGCAAATCAAATTTTATAGACCAGCTTGCGGTAAACCTAGCGAGAAATCACGGTTGGAAGTTTGCTGTATTCTCACCAGAGCATAGCACTGCCAACCATATAAGGCGGCTTTCAGAAAAGGTAATAGCCAAGCCATTTGATATTGGTCCAAGCCAGAGGATGAGTAAGAGCGAACTTGTTGATGCCATGATGTTTTTGGATGACAAGTTTCATTTCATTGAAGCAGAGGAATCTGTGCCTAGCATTGATTGGTTGCTTGCCAAGGCTAGGGCTGCGTGTCTAAGGCATGGGGTAAAGGGCATAATCATTGACCCTTACAATGAGATAGACGCAACTAGGGATGGCAACAAAAGAGAAGATGAGCATATTCGAGACTTGATAAGCAGATGCAAGCAGTTTTGTCGTACACATGAGGTTGCGATGTGGATGGTTGCTCACCCAGCAAAGATGCAGAGAACGCAAGAGGGTATAATCCCACCGCCTAGCCTGTATGATGTAAGCGGGTCAGCCCATTGGAATAATATGGCGGATGTGGGGCTTGTTGTTCACAGGGATTTTGAAACTGATGAAACCAAAGTAATAACCCGCAAGATTAGGGAGCAGGGGTTATATGGCAATATCGGTGAATGCTTTTTTAAATACAATTTAGCAAAGCACGTTTATGAGGAAACAGAACACCAAACAGTGCAAAACTACTGGACAGACAATGATTAGGTGATATGATGTTTACGACTGCCAAATATGCTCCCAAGGCATTTGGTTTTCGTGGTTAGAAAGGGGGGTTTGGTCGCCCCCCTTTCGTATTTGCATCTTATAAAGTTTTGATGTAGTCTATCCCAAAATGGGGTGATTCATGGAAATCAAAGAAGTGCCAGTTACAGATGTAAAGCCATACACAGGCAACCCAAGAGTCATATCTGATTCAGCGGTCAACTCAGTTTCAGACAGCATTAAAAGTTTCGGCTGGCAACAGCCCATAGTGGTTGATGGTGATTATGTAATTATTGCGGGTCACACAAGATTCCTTGCGGCAAAAAAGCTAGGGATGAAAACTGTACCAATTAAAATTTCAGATAATTTAACTACTGATCAAATAAAAGCGTTTCGCATTTTAGATAATAAATTGAATGAATTGACAACATGGGATGATGGTTTGTTAGAGGCTGAAATGGCTCTTATTGAGGGCGGCGATTTAGAAGCGTTTAAGCACTTATGGGAGACAACAGAAATCACTCAATCTGCTGGCGACATTGAGTTCCTTAATGATATGATTGACAAGGAAAACTCAGACTCAGTTGATTCTGATGTAATAGGTTCAGTGGGTGATTATGTAACCATGAGCTTTGTCATGTCACCGCAAGATAGAGATTTGGTTTTGAGTGCTTTACGCAATATTCAAAATCAAGAAAAATTAGATAACGTGACGCAAGCATTAATTAAAATAACGAAGGAATTTGTATAATGGAAATAATTTATGAGCCAAAACACACAGAAGGAATTCGCGCACTTGATACTATGTATCCCACCTATGCGATGTATTTTGATAAAGACGAAAAAGAACAGGGCATACCTCATGCCACCACGTTTGGGTATGTGCTAACAGGCTCAGCAAAAATTACCGCGAATGGTCAGGGCTGGTGGGTTCAAGAAGGGAATTATTTTGCATTTCACGGAGCCTATGACATTTCAGATTCATCTAATTTTAAACTCTGGACTGTAACCAAGCTAGGGTATCGGTGTATGCCAGTAATGGGTCAAACGGAATCAAATGGTCGATTGTCATATATTGATGGTTGCTCTGATAGTGTTTTGGTTTCAATGCCAAGGCAAGGTGATCCAGTTCTTAACTATCTGCATTTCCCAACTGGCATTTATCAAACCCAACACACTCACCCTTCAGTAAGGATGGGCGTTGTAATTGGTGGTGAGGGAGAGGCTTTCCAAGAAAAAAGTAATTATAGCGATGGCTGGGTCAAGCCTTTGAAAAAAGGGTGTATTTTTATGCTCACTGAACAGGAGCTTCATTCATTTAGAACCAGCGATAGTCACATGGATATTGTTGCATTCCATCCAGATAGTGATACAGGTCCAACTGATGAAAACCATTCAATGATAAACCGAACTTACATTGACCATGGAAAGTAAAAATGGGTCGTCTCGGCAAAAAGAAAATCATTGATAAAAATGTATATGAACTCGCAATAGAACGTATTCATAGGGCTTATGACAGGTTTGATACTGTTGCGGTTATGTTTAGTGGCGGTAAAGACTCAACCGCTTGTCTGATGCTTACATTAGGAGTTGCCAAAGAACGTGGCATCAAAAAAGTGCCAGTGCATCATTTTGATGAAGAGGCCATACCATATGACACAGAAGAATATGTCCGAAGGGTAGCCCAAATCCCAGAAGTGGATATGCATTGGTGGTGTTTGCCTGTCAGACACAGAAATGCTTGCTCAGTAAAAGAGCCGTGGTGGTTTCCGTGGGGTCCAGAAGATAAAGAAAAATGGGTTCGCCCCATGCCGCCAGAGGGTATTGCCCATGTTGAAGGTTATCCAACAGACCCAAAAAAACGTCTAACGATACCAGAGATAAACGGATATTTGTTTTCACCTGAGAAAGATGGAAACGTGGGTATCATCATGGGGATTAGGGCAGATGAAAGCCTAACACGAACAAGGGCTATCTTAAATAGCCGCAAAAGAGAAGATAAGCACATTATCAAATATGATGAGGGAACATCGCAGGGAAACATTTATAAGGTTTATCCTGTCTACGATTGGAACACAAAGGATATCTGGACAGCCCCTAGAAAGTTTGGTTGGGATTATAACCACGCTTATGATCGCATGGATAAAGGCGGTATAAAGCCAAATGCTCAAAGGTGTGCGCCGCCATATGGGGAAGAGCCAATGCGGGGTCTGCATCAATTTAGAGAGCTTTGGCCTGATATTTGGGACAGGATGCAAACAAGGGTGGCTGGCGCAGCAACGGCGGCTAGATACTCAACCACGGTTTTATATTCGTATGGCAAAACACCAGCCAAGCCAGATAATATGTCATGGCATGAATTTATAAAGTTCTGGGTGGATAAACATCCAGAGCCGTATAAAACGCAAGTCGCTGAACGCATCAAAGGTTTTATTCAAAATCATTATGGAAAAACAAAAGAGCCATTATTGGATAAAATTGCTCATCCGCGAACAGGGGTGTCATGGGATTTTCTTCTTAAGATTGCGGTAAGAGGAGACTTCAAGGGAAGAAAACAGCCTACAATACAGGGCGGCACAGATGAGGCCATAAAACAAAAAAGGAAATATGATGAAGCAAGGTTCAGAAGCGCAACCCATAAGTAGTGTGCAATGGGTCAATAGAGATACGCTACACGCAAACTCCTACAATCCAAACAAAGTCGCACCAGTAGAGCTTGAGCTTCTAGTTCAATCTATCTTGACTTGCGGGTGGACACAGCCTGTTGTTGTCAGATCAAATAATGAAATTGTGGACGGCTATCATAGGTGGTTGGTATCTGGTGATGATAGAATTGCTGAGAGAACTGGTGGTATGGTTCCTGTCGTTATGTTGCCTGATGATATGGGAATGGCGGAACAGGTATCAGCTACTATCACGCACAACAGGGCAAGGGGCAACCACTTTGTAATGTCAATGGCGGAGATAGTTCGAAGCCTTAAAGATGAACAGGGCGTTGATGATGAATGGATAGCAAGACATCTTGGTATGGAACAAGACGAGATTGAAAGGCTGTATGACAATGCGGGATCACCTGATACTAAAGGCGACCCCGATGATGAATTTGAAGATGGGTGGGTTCCAGATTTTACTAGAATGGAAGGTGGTTAATTTTTCCACCGTTTAGGTATGTGACCGTCATTTGAATCATACTCACTTGTAAAAGCCAAAGCCGCATCAATGTATGTTTCATCTAACCCAAAATCATCATACCCTTGGCGGATAGCATTTAAGTATCCCATTGGCGGCATAGCAAGTCCATGTCCGTTCATCACATAGGCCATGTAAACATCACCTGTCTTTGTGTTATCAAAATATTCTTTCCGATAGAGATTGGGGAATCCCTCATATCTATCTAAAGCCTTTTCACAAGACTCAGTTATTTCCCATAACACTACAGGAACTTTCCATCCCTTTGCAGGGATGATGTCAGCAACGCCACGGAACACAAGTCTGTAATCTGGTAGTAACATACTCACTATCGGTTTGGCATCAGGGCAACGCATGGACATTTGAGTTTTATTTAGGTTGCTCCCATAGGCCACATAAAAAGGTTGTTTGGTTATCATTAGTTCTTACTCCATTTTGTCAACATACCTTCATCAATCATAGACGCTATAAATGTTTCTGGTGTGTCAGGGTCTAACTTGCTGTCGTTGTAAATTATTGTCCACTTTGTAACGAGATTCATAAATTCGTATATATCATTAGTGCTAATAATTGTGTCATTTCGTAATTGTTCAACAAGGCTTCTTTCGTTCTTTGCGCTAAACAATTTCCCATCATATGTTTGGAACACATACATCTTATGCCCTCCGTGCATCTATCTTGCGCTGTAATTCTTTAGCGCGAGCTTTGTAGAAAGTGCGAGTGGCAGATGACATTCCACCAACTCGCACTGCCGCACCAAGAAGGGTGTCGAGAACCTTCTTGGCATCCACGGAACCGTTCCAACCCTTGATGGCCTTGCCATTGTCGGCATCAGCTATCATTGATCCTGTCAACTCTATCCAAGCAATCACCTTCTGCTCACTGAATGAACCGCTATGGTGACGTATCTCTACAGTTCCTGTTCTGTGATACTTGGCAAGGTTGAGCTTGTTATAGCGACCACCGCCTTGTATCAGATTGCGAAGTTGGGTCACTGTACGACATCCATCTATCTTGGTGAACATGGTTTGCACAGTCCGAGCTATATCGCCAGAGGCATGACCCATGACCACGTTTGAGTAAACTGATTTTGTATAGTAAGCGTTATCACCGCGTCGGCTGAGTGGCTGAAGCAAATCTGTGCCTTTCTCAAATTTTGCCCAACGCTTGTAAAAATTACGGAAATTCTTGATCCGCCAATCACGAACACCCCAATGGATATGGAAGCCGCATGACTCATTTGCGTCACCGCCATTATCACGAACAACGCTTAATACTTTTTTGACTTGCTCTAATCCATCCGTGCCTTGCAAAACTGGTGACACAACCTCAAACCCATAACGCCCACTAATTGAGCCATCTGGCTTTACTTGCCAAACGCTGTAGTCCGAACCTGAGTAAGAAGCCAATCTAGCATTGATACCCACATGACGTAACTTGCTAACAAGGGTATCCATAGGAATGCCATAACCCTCAAACTCAACTCCGTAAGTGCGATTTGTATTCATGGTCATTTTGATCTCCGTGGTAAAAACTAGGGCAATGCCCTCTCGACACAATTATAATCACATATCTGTTTACTACTGTCAACAGCAACAACAAAGAAAAGTGAAAAAAGTTTTTAACAAAAACAGTGACTTGTAATTTTTTTTATTTTATTCTCATGCAATTAAATTTTTTTGTGTTTTTTATTAGCCTAGTTCTGGATGAGGAAGAGCCATATTGCTTTGCCATTGCTTGTTTAAACATCGCCCTTCCGCGCTCATTATTGGCAGTCAGATAATCCCCGATATTCATTTTTTTCACTAGGCTTGCCATTGTTTTTGGTGGTTTGGGAAATAAAAATTTCTTACCCACAGGGGGAATTGCATCTTTAATTATCTTGTTTATTGATTCAATCGTTTCAAATTGAATCTTGCAAATGTTGCATTTCCTAAGTCGATAGCATTTTGATGTGGCTTCTTCAAAAAAAACGCTAGATGTTGTATTAACGGTTTTGCAGTTTGGGCAAGGGAACATCTTATCACTTTCAACTAAGGGTTATCTCTGATACAGTTGATTTGCCCCAATATGGGGGAAGCATTAATTTACGATGCTTTTTTTTGAAACACAAATGAGAAAATTTGATAACGGTCAATGTCAAAAAAATTCACAGAAGCATTAAAAAAAATAATCAAGTCAGAGTTTATTGAGGGCTTTATAGATGATAATGGGGTTAGGGTTTACTCATCTGTTGAGGCGTTAGCCAAGCGGCACGATGTAAGCAGGGCAACGATTTACAGATATTCAAATCCACAAAAAGAAGATTGGCAGAAATTAAAAAATAATTTCCAGACACAGGTAGATAAAGAGATTGAACAAAATCGTTTGCGTGATTTAGCTGAGAACGCCAAGACGCTAGATAAAAACTCACTTAATATCGCGCAAGCCTTGTTGCAAAGGGTAGGCAGAAAAATTGCCAAGTCCATTGAAGATGAAAGGGAGAACCCTCAATATGGCGGAATTACCGCTAGTGAATTAAGAGAATTATCACAGGTGGCGGCTAACGCACAAAAGATAGGGAAGTTAGCTTTAGGCGAGGCGCAAGAAATATCAAAGGTATCAGCGGATGTTGGAGAGCCAGATTCATACAGAAACCTCATCAGACACTTGGAAGGACTTGCCAACGAAAAGGCATCACTTGGCAAGCACACTATTCAGTGATTGGAGTGATCAGGCTAGATATGAACAACTTCCATTAGAGGGAGATTGGAATATTTGGCTAATATTGGCTGGACGCGGGTGGGGGAAAACTAGAACAGGCGCAATGGATGCGGTGTTATTTGCATTGAATAATCCGCAAGTACAAGTGGCGGTAGTCACGCCCACATTTGGCGATTTACGCAGAGTCGCGTTTGGTGGAATATCTGGTATTTTGCCAAACATCCCAAAAGAGCTTTTATTAGAAGGCAGGGGGCAAGGCTACAATGCCGCCAATCAAGAAATAAGATTGTACAACGGCTCAAAGATAATGGGGTTCAGTGCCACAGAGCCAGACCGTTTGCGTGGTCCACAGTTTCATAGAGCGTGGTGCGATGAGTTGGCGGCATGGTTTTATCCAGAGACATTTGACCAGTTGATGTTCGGTTTGAGGTTAGGGGATAATCCTAGATGTGTAATAACAACAACACCCAAGCCAACCCCTTTAATCAAAAGATTACTGAAACGCGATAAAATTCTCATTACTAGGGGAAGCACGTTTGACAACGCAGATAACTTGGCTCCTTCAGCCCTTGAGCAATTAAAAGAAAAATACGGTGATACAAGGCTAGGCCGTCAAGAACTGTATGCTGAAATACTTGATGATACTGAAGGTGCTTTATGGAATTATGGGATGATAGATGAAACAAGAGTTTCAAAGGATGAAGTGCCACAATTAAACAGAATTATTGTCGCAATAGACCCCGCTGTGACAAATAATGAAGGGTCAGATGAAACAGGAATTGTTATAGTAGGTAAGGCGGATAATGGAAGGTACTATGTCTTAGACGATGTTTCTGGTAAGATGACTCCTGATGGCTGGGGTCGATTAGCAGTTGATATGTATTACAAGTATCAGGCTGACCGAATTGTGGCGGAAGTGAATAATGGTGGCGATTTGGTGGAACGTCTGATAAGAACAATAGACAATGAAGTATCATATACGCCAGTAAATGCTTCTAGGGGTAAACTGGTAAGGGCAGAACCTATCGCCGCTTTGTATGAACAGAAGAAGGTTTCTCATGTCGGTATGTTTTCAGAGCTAGAAGAACAGCTTTGCTCATTTACGGTAGGCAGTAGGAAATCACCTGATAGACTTGATGCTCTAGTCTGGGCGTTGACAGAACTGAGCCAATCCAGTGGGACGGCTACTTGGAGAATCACATAATGGCTGGCATCAGAGATTTTTTTAGTTTCCTACAGACCAAAGCAATAGAGACAAAAGAAGCACCACAGGTCTACTTAAACACAACAAACACGACTCACTACAGGCGTGATAATTATGAGGCCTATGCAGATGAGGGCTATAGGCAGAACGCCATTGTGTATCGTTGTGTAAATGAGATTGCAAACGGTGCGGCTTGTATTCCCTTCAAAGCATTTCAAGGTGATATGGAGCTTGACCAGCATCCTATACTAAGTCTTTTGAACCGCCCTAACCCTATGCAAGCAGGGGTTGAATATTTCCAAGCCGTATATTCATACTTGCTGTTATCTGGAAACAACTACGCTATTCGCTCTGAGGTCGCGGGTGAGGTTCGTGAGCTTTATCTTTTAAGGCCAGACCGCATTAGAGTTAAGCCTAGCAAGACCACAACACCAGCGGGGTATGATTATATAATCAACGGCAAGGTTGTGAAGACATATGATGCCAACCCACTTACAGGTGAATCAGAAGTAAAGCATATGAAGCTGTACAACCCATTAGATGATTACTATGGGTTATCTCCACTTATGGCGGCGGCAGTAGACATTGACAATCACAACGCTATCAACAAGCACAACATCAGTCTGCTCAACAACGGCGCAAGACCTAGTGGTGCTATAGTGTTCAAGCCAACAAGTGATAGAGGCTTGCCTATGCAACTGAGTGATGGGCAACGTCAACAATTACAGGATGATTTAGATGTTAAGTTTAAGGGTCCAGCTAATGCGGGTCGTCCACTCTTATTGGAGGGTGATTTTGATTGGCGTGAAATGGGTCTTAGCCCTAAAGACATGGATTTTCTCCAACAGCGAAACATGGCGGCGAAGGATATCGCTTTGTGTTTTGGGGTTCCGTCTCAACTTATTGGTATTCCTGACTCACAGACGTATGCAAATGTCCAAGAAGCTAGGCTGGCTCTTTACGAAGAAACGATAATGCCGTTAGCAAGGCGGGTGCAGTCTGATTTAAATGAATGGCTTGCACCGATTTATGGTGATGACATCTATATTGAATATGATTTTGAAGCAGTGCCAGCAATGGTGGAACGCCGTAGAAGGGTTTATGAAAACGTAACACAAGCAGTCCGTGAGGGTATCATCTCTCGTAATGAAGCTAGAGAGCGTTTAGGGCTTGAGCCAATTACAGGAGGTGATGATGTCTATATCGCGGCTAATCTCTTTCCACTTGGAACCACAGAAACCGCACCAGCCGAAGGACAGGAGGCCGAACAAGATGGTAAAGATGCTTATGGAATGGATGCAGAAGCTAAACAGGAAGTTGAAAAAGATGTATTTACAACTGAAGGTGAGGCTGAAGCTAGAGCGGAAGAAATAGGATGCACAGGCATACACAGCCATGACACAGACAATGGAACGGTCTATATGCCGTGCGCTAGTCACGCTGATTACACACGGCTGACAGGCGATGATTTGACCACCCCCAAGCAAGCAGACCCTAGATTTGGTGAGGGCAGGGATGTTTTTGATACCCAGCCAGAAGCTGCGGCAAGAGCTAGAAAGCTGGGGTGTGAGGGTACACACACGGTCAAAAGTCCAGATGGAACCTATTATCTCCCTTGTAAGAGCAACGCAATCTATAAAAGGGTTACAGGTCAAGATAAGGGGGAAGAGCTAGATGACGATGCGAAGGCGGAATCTGACGTTGACACAACGCCTACTGACGCAATGGCAAAAGAGGCGGAACGCGGACTCGCCATGCGGAAAGAGTTTAACAGAGGCGGAACAGAAGTTGGTGTCGCAAGAGCAGTCCAACTTGTATCCAAAGAAAGACTATCCCCCCGCACGGTAAGACGGATGCACAGCTTCTTTAGTCGACATGAGGTGGATAAACGTGCGGAAGGTTTCCGTCAAGGTGAAGATGGCTATCCAAGTGCGGGAAAGATTGCATGGCTTTTGTGGGGCGGTGATGCGGGGCAAACGTGGGCTAGGCGAACAGCGGCACGTTTAGACAAAGAGCGTGATGAAAAACAAGAAATAGAAGCTGATATGTTGCCTTGCTGTGATGATTGTGAATCATTGCCATATGGTGATGAAAAGCAAGAAGTCAGTGGCAAAGTCAAAGCGGCTCTTGCAGAAAAAGTCAAAGAACATAATGACAAGCACGGTGACAAAAAAGGGAAGCGGGTAACAGGCAGGATGCTTGCGGCTGTGTTCCGCAGGGGTATAGGTGCGTATCGTACAAATCCAAGCTCTGTTCGCAGAAATGTAAGTGGTCCTGACCAGTGGGCTTATGCTAGGGTCAATGCGTTTTTGTTTGCGGTTAGGAGTGGAAGATTCCGTAGTGGCAAGTTTGACCTTGATTTGTTGCCATCAGGCCATCCACTCAAAAAGAAAAAATGAAATTACAACGGAAGCAACGCAATCGCATTTCAATACGGCGGGAATACATAGAACAAAACCGATTGCGTATTGGGTTTGAGCGTAAGCTGCGTCTACAGATGCAAACCTTGTTCGCTGAAACAGGGCAGAAGGCTCAACAAGATTACAAAGAAGCGGGTAGGCTAGTCAATACACAGAGGATTTTCTCCACTAACCTTAAATCTGTTTTAGATAACCACTACAGGGCTGTCATAGATGAGTTCGGTCTGCGAATACTCAGGTATCAAAAACAAGATAGCCAGTTTGAACTCATTATCCGCGAGTTTATAAATTTGTATGGTGCAACAAGGGTCACGCAGATAAGCGGCACAACCCTTGCTCAAATACAGCGAATCATTAGGGCGGGTGAATTAGAGGGCTTGGGTGTATCTGTTATTGCAACCAACATCTTTGAATCAATGCGTGGGTCATTTAGCAAGTTTAGATCAGCCACCATAGCAAGAACAGAAACCCACACCGCCGCTAGCTATGCAAATCACGCAATCAATGAAAGCCTTAAAATCCCTAATCAAATGAAACGGTGGGTCGCGGTAGCTGACGAAAGGTCAAGACCGTGGCATCAGGCCATGAACGGCAAAGAGGTTCCGTTAGATGAGGATTTCATCGTCAGGGGGATGCCAATGTCATACACAGGCGACCCCAAGGGTGGAGCCTCCAATGTCATCAACTGTCGTTGTGTGACGGTGTATTTTACACCAGAAGATGAAATAGAAGATTAATGCCTTGCGTGGTCTTGGTCAGAATATTTGCAGGGCGTCTCTGACCCTTTGTCTCCGAACACCACAGTATCATTGACCCAATCAATATCACCGTGACTTCTCCAATCATGCCAACGATGTGTGAAGTCAGGAACCCCCCAAACCAGTGTGGCTTGCAGGGTCTGTTTATCAGTTACCCCTATGAAGTGTGTGGTCATTATTTTGTTCTCCGTGGTTCACGATGCTACATAGGCATCAATTAAATTTATTATAAAAAGATTTGTTATGCCTTTCATATCTTCCAGTGATGCAACATTCGGCTCATATATTCTGCGTTCAACATCATTTGTAAAATCTGCTTGTATTGTGCAAGCAAAACCCTCACCCGCAAAATTTGTTACTAGACCTACAATTTCTTTATCTGCCCATTTTACATCCCAAGCTGGAAAATTATCTGCTACCTGTATAAAATCCATTTTTTAATCTCCGTGGTTGGCGGGGGCTTTCGCCCCCTTTGTTATGCGTTACCGCTTAATACTCTAATTGCCATAATCTCTCTTGCGGCATCCAATCTTTTCTGTAGGTTTTTAATTACCTTTGCGGAAGTGCCAGCAGGGTGTGGGTTATCAATCTCTTGTTGTATCCATGTTGGGTAAACCCGCAACACTCGCTCTAAAGACTCTTGGCTGTTAATCATAATTTCTTTGTGGCGTTTCATGCTAATCATTTTCTTCTCCGTGGTTTTTGTTTTGTTTGGTGTAAACAGGGCTTTGGCAGTTTGGGCTTTGAACATCCTCTTGGGGCTTACCTGTGTTGGAATCAAAAGTTCCGCTAACAGTGCTTACGTTCGGTTTGCTCAGTCCTTGTTGTCATAACCTCATTCCCTGTTTACCCTCTTAATATAGGGGCATTGTTTACTACTGTCAACACATAAAATGAAAATAATTGAAAAAAAGTGAAAATAATTGTAGATGTTGTCTATTGTTCAACAAGAGTGTATGATGTACCCATTAGGAGATGCTTATGCCGATACCAAAGCCTAGCTCTGGTGAAAGCGAATCTGATTTTATGGCAAGATGCACAGGTGATACCACCATGCTTGCCGAATACTCACAGCGTGACCAGCGGGTTGCAGTCTGTCTGAGCAGTTACCGCGATGGCGGGAAAGAGGAGACTGTGATGGATGAAGCCCTAGCATTTGAAGAATGTGATGAGGTCAAGTTTGTTGAAACTGGGTACATTGATTGCGAGGCCGACTTAGAGTTAAAGGCTTACGATGATGATGATGATGACAAAAACAAAGGTATGTTTGAGGGTTACGCATCTGTATTCGGTAACAAAGATTTGGGAAATGACGTTGTAGTCAATGGGGCGTTCCAAAAATCATTAAGAACCAAGGGTGCGCGGAAAATCAAAATGCTTTTCCAGCATGACACCAAAGAGCCAATCGGCGTTTACACACAAGTTAAAGAAGATGGCAACGGCTTGTACGTCAAAGGCCAGCTTGCCATGCAGACCCAAAAGGGGCGGGAAGTCTATGAGCTTATGAAAATGGGCGCGATAGACGGCTTGTCAGTGGGTTACAGGGTTGATGCCAAGGGTTACAGCTATGATGAGCGTGGCAAGAAGCGTTTACTCAAAGAGGTTGACCTTATGGAAATCAGTGCAGTTACCTTTCCAATGAACCCGAAGGCACGCATCAGTGCAGTCAAGGCAGAGGATAGGTCGATTCGGGATTGGGAGGCTTTCTTGCGGGATGCAGGGGGGTTGTCTCGTTCAGAATCAAAAGTGGCGGCATCAGCCGTTTCAAAGGCTTTAGACCAGCGCGAGGTTGGCGATGAGCAACAGGAGGTAATGGATTCCATTACCAATTTAACCAACATCCTAAAATCGTAAAGGGGCTATGACATGAGTGATGATGTCAAAACCGCAGTAGAGGGCATGGCAACAGCTTTTGAAGAGTTCAAAGCTACCAATGACGCTCGCTTGGCGGAAATCGAAAAGAAGGGTTCGTCCGACCCGCTGGTTGAAGAAAAGCTGAAAAATATTGAAGCTGACCTAGACCGCTTTGAGGACATAAACCAGAAGCTGACTTTGGCTCAAGAAGAGCAGAAGCAGTTTGGTGATAAGCTAGACAACATGGAAGCAATGTTGAAGCGGCCTGAAACTGGTCTTGAGGCAAAACAAGTTGATATGGCTGTTCAGGCTTTTGACAAGTTCTTGCGTAAAGGCGATGACAAGATGGAGCCTGATGAAGTTAAGGCTTTGACTGTCAACAACGACACAGGGGCGGGTTTCTTAGCTCCACCAGAGTATGTGAATGAGTTAATCAAAACTCTCACAGAAATCTCACCAATGCGTACTATTGCAAGGGTTCGGCAGACTAGCCAAAAGTCAATTCAAATGCCAAGCCGTACTGCAACATTCAGTGCAGCATGGGTAGCTGAAACTGGCACAAAATCTGAGACAACTGGTTACACAACGCAGTTAGAAGAAATCCCAACACATGAGCAGTACGCTCTAGTTGATATTTCAAATCAGATGCTAGAGGACTCAGTGTTCAACCTTGAGGCAGAAATGCAGCAAGAGTTTGCAACACAGCTTGCAAAGAACGAAGGCACAGCCTTTGTCTCTGGAAGTGCAGTCGGTCAGCCAGAAGGTTTGTTGACTAACGGCTCTGTTGGCGAAACTGTATCTGGTAACGCAAACACATTGCTTGGTGATGGTTTGATTGACCTTGTTCATGCGGTGAAAACACCATATGGCACAGGCGCATCATTCGTCTTCAACCGCACAACCTTGGCTGCAATTCGCAAGCTAAAGGATACAGCGGGTCAGTATGTGTTCCAAGCTGGTATGATGCTCACCGCTGGTGTGCCAAATACCATTTTGGGTTATCCATATATTGAGATGCCAGATATGCCTGATGTTTCGGCTAATGCGTATCCAGTAGCTTTTGGTGACTTCTCACGCGGTTACATGATTGTTGATAGGGTAAACCTTTCAATATTGCGTGACCCATTCACACAGGCATCAACTGGTAGCGTTCGGTATTACTGTCGCTCACGAGTTGGCGGACAAGTTGTCTTGCCTGAAGCTCTGCGTAAGCAGAAAATCTCAGCATAAGGGAGAGTTGATATGAAAGACCTTTCAAATAGCATCTCAACAGCCCTTTCACACAAAGTGGCTGTAACAACCGCTGCATCAAACGGCACAGGCGTTGACCTTCAAGGTTACGAAGGCGCAACTGTTGTTGTTACCATTGGTGCGGAGGGTGATACACTTTCTGGTTCAGTCTTGTTTTCAATAGGGCTGGAGCATAGTGATGATAACTCAACATTCACGGATGCGGCTCAAGCAGACATCGTTGACGGCACTATTGCCTCTGATGGTGTTTTCTTGACCATTGATGGAACAGGAACCGCTGGTACAGGCGGCAACCCTGATTCAACAGGCGCAATCTATCGTGTTGGGTATGTCGGTGGAAAGCGGTACATCCGCACCACTATCGCCAAGACAGGCACACACTCTAATGGTACACCGTTGGGAACAACAGTTATCAAGAGTCATGCTCGTCACACTGGTGATAATGCGTTTGACGTTCACAACGTCTAAAAAGATGGGGGCAAGGTCTAGGTATCAACTAACCTTGCTCCCTAATTTCTGGAGGGCTAGATGGCTGTAAAAATGATTAGGGAAGCGGTTGGTGTAGCAAACCGCCTTGGGTCACAAACCAGAACATATGAAGCTGGCGAAGAATTGCCAGATAGCGAAGATTGGGAAAAGGCTCGTAACGCCAATTTTATTGACCGTGGGCTTGCTCAAGAAACAAAAGTGGTAAAACCTAGCGAAACAAAGGCAACCGCCCCTCAGAGGGCTAGAAACGCTGATGGCACACTTATTGGTGACGACAAAAGCACCCCAGACACAAACGAGGCTTGGGTAGGGGGCAAAGCCCCTAAGAAAGTAAAAACTAACGGTTAAGCATTGGGGGCATCATGAGCCGTGGAATAACCAGTGCGTTAAACACCGTATTCACATCATCACATATCAGGCCGTTTGTTGCGGTTGACTTAGCTTTTTCTGCCGCAAATGTTACAGTTTGGACAGGTTTGGGCAATATTACCTTTGCAAGCACAACCTTTGTCGGCACTGGTGAGATTTTGGGCATATCCCCTGTAACAGAAAATGGCGCAGTTCAAGCGAATGGGCTTAACATAAGTTTCAATGGGTTAGATTCAGCTTTAGTCTCAACCGCCCTCACTGAAAATTACCAAGGCAGAAGCGCAAAAGTTTATCTGGGCTGTATCACAGAGGCTTACGCGGTTGTTGCTGACCCATATCTTTTATTCAGTGGTCGCATGGACACTATGAACATATCAGACGATGGGGAAAGGGCTAACATCCAAGTCTCATGTGAAAGCCGTTTGGTTGATTTGAACAGGGCAAAGGTCAGGCGTTATACACAGGTTGACCAGCAAACAGAGTTCTCAGGTGACAAAGGTTTAGATTTTATATCAAGCCTTCAAGAAAAATCCATTAGATGGAGTGCTAAGTAATGGGTTTCTTCAAGTCATTTTTCAAAGCGTTAACAAATGTAGCAACTATCATTGCGGCGGTTGCCGTTGTCATGATTGCTGGTCCTATAGCTGGCATGGGCTATCTTACAAGTATAGCGGTATATGCCGCTGCAAGTGCCGCTTTATCAGCTTTATCACCGAAACCAGAAATGCCAGATATGTCTGGATATGGTGATTATGTAAGTGAAGCAACATCCCGCACACAAATGATTAAACAGCCAGCTCAGCCTCGCAGGGTCGCATATGGCAAAGTTCGCGTATCTGGTGTCCTGTCTTTTATAGAATCAACTGATTCAGACAGCGTTTTACACATGATTATTTCCCTAGTCACACATGAGATAAATAGTTTTGTTAGCTTTAGGATTGATGAATCAACAGTCACCATGAATGGCAATCAAGTGACCGCCCCATCAAGATTTTTAGATGGAAGCACTAGACTTGTAGAGATTAACACACATAAGGGCGCAGATAATCAAGCCGCAGACACTCTATTAACGCAAAGAATAAAGGCATGGACAACTGACCATAGATTGCGTGGCATCGCGTACATGTATTGTCAGCTAAATTTTAATGCAGAGGCGTTTCCGCAAGGGTTGCCAAATATCTCAGCCGTGATTGAGGGCAAGAAGGTTTTTGACCCGCGTGATTCAAGTACAGCATATTCAAATAATGCGGCTCTTTGCATAAGAGATTATCTAACAGACACCAGATACGGTTTGTCCTGTAGCGCAGATGAAATAGATGACACATCATTTATTGCGGCGGCTAATGTTTGTGATGAGAACGTAACGCTTTCGGCTGGGGGAACTCAAAAACGCTACACTCTAAATGGTACATTCCAAACAAACAGCGCACCCAAAAAGATTATTGAGAATATGCTTACGTCATGCGGCGGCATATTGACCTACACAAATGGCAAGTTTCGTTTGTTGGTTGCAGAATACAGAAGCCCATCTATCACGCTTACTCAGGACGATTTCCATGGTCCTATACAATTAGCGGCAACCCAAAGCCAGATGGAAAATTATAATTCAGTAAAAGGGGTTTACTCTCCAGAATCAAATGGGTTTGTTGCAACTGATTATCCGCCTATTACATCAAGCACTTTTGTTTCTGAGGACAATGGCGAAACACGTTACTTAGATTATGATTTGCCATACACTACAAACTCACCTCGCGCACAGCGTCTTGCCAAGATAGTTCTTTATAGAAACAGACAGCAAGTGGTTTTGCAGTGCCAGCTTTCCATGAAGGGGTTTAACCTTGCCATTGGTGATTCTTGTTATGTTACGCTGCCAAGGTACGGCTTTACTAATAAAGTTTTTGAGGTTGCTGAGTGGAATGTGTCTGTTGTGGGCGGCACTGAGTTAGGTGTTGATGTTACATTAAGGGAAACAAATAGCGCGGTATATGATTGGAATGCTGATGAAACAGACTTCCAAGAAGATAACTCAACGCTTCCAGACCCATTTGTTATCCCTGCGCCTACCCTGTCTGTTACGGATATTGTGCAAACCTTCCAACAGGGGGCTATAACCACGCTACAAGTCAATGTTAGCTCAACAAGCGTTTATGCCAATCAATTTGAGGTTGAGGCCAAGAAAACAACTGACACCACATACATCTCACTAGGCACTCAAAAGGCTGGTATTTATGAATTGGTCAATGTCGAGGCTGGCGCAACTTATGACATCCGCGCTAGAGCAATCAGCACATTCCAAACTAGGTCACCATATGCCACCGCAACCCACACGATAGCTGGCAAGGGAACAACCGCGCCATCTAATGTTGCTGATTTCACGCTTGACTATCTAGGGTCAAATGCTTTGCTTACATGGACACCAGTAACAGACGCAGATTTATCTCACTATGTAATACGCCACCAAGGGGTCACTAGCGGGGGTGACTTCTCAAGTGGCATCACCCTAGCTCAAAAGGTCTCAAGGCCAGCTAACAGCGTCATAGTGCCAGCCCTTGAGGGTACATATTTCTGCGTGGCGGTTGATAAGTACGGCAACAATTCAGCCACAGCCGCCCAGACCATAGGGATTATTGACCAAGCACCTGTATCGGCTAATTTCAAATTGGTTGCGACTAATACACAAAGCCCAGATTTCAATGGCGTAAAAACAAATGTAATCAAACCATCAGATGAAGATGTTCTTGTTCTTGAAACAACTATTTTGTTTGATAGTGGGTCTGGTTTATTCGATGATGCAGATGGGCTGTTTGATGGTGGCGTTGATGGCGTTGTGGCAACAGAGGGCTTTTATAATTTTGATACTGTAATTGATTTGACAGCAAAGCAAACATCAAGAATATCGTTTAACATTACGCAGACACGCCGCCAATATGATGTAGTAAAGCCATCATCCCAAGGAACAACAGATTGCGAGTTACAAATAGCAACCACAGATGATGACCCAACCAGCGGGTCAGCCGCATTTAGTGCGTTTTCAAGAGTGGTTGCAGGAGACTATTCAGCAAGAGGGTTTAAGTTTAGGCTGAAGATGAACACAATAGACATTGATGATACACCTGTTGTGTCTGCCTTAACTGTCAATTTATTACTAGAAAAGCGCACTGAATCACAAGGCAATCTAGCCAGTGGCACAGCGGGGGGCGGGAAAGTTGTAACATTCCCTAACGCTTTTGGCTCTATTGATGGTATAACAATCATGGGTCAAAATATGAATAGCGGCGAGTTCTATCAAGTGAGTAATAAAACAACCACAGGGTTTACTATTATATTCAAGGAATCAGATGGGACTATCATTGACAGAACATTTGATTATGTGGCGCAAGGCCACGGTAGAATTAGCGCATAGGAGCAAGCATGGCACAGCATGATTACAATATAGCTAACCAGACATTTCCCGCCACAAGAACTGATATAAATGCGGCTTTGGCGGCTATTGCATCTTTGAACTCTGGGGCTAATCAACCATCAACAGCCTATGCTTATGAGCTATGGTATGATACAACAACAGACAAGTTGAAAATAAGAGATTCATCAAATGGTGTTTGGATTGACCTTTTCACATTTAACCAGAGTACGAATACTGTGACAGCGGTTGCGGGTGCAGAAGACCCAACAGCAATAGCCATTGCGCTAGGATAAGGAGAAGAAAATGGCAGATGACGCTTTAGTATCGCTATCAGTTACAGCATTGCCTGATGAGATAGCACAAACATTCTCTGGCAACCTCAGTGTTGCGCCAGCGGATGCAAATGATAAGTGGTATTATAAGTTAACCACCATATCAACAACAAGCGGTGACTTAATCGCTGGTTCATTTCTGGATTACACGGCGGTAGCAGCGGCAACAGCCCCAACAGCCATCACAACCAGTGACAAAGTAAAGTTCTTGATGATACAGAACCAAAGTACCGCAGACGGCATTGTTATTTGTCTGGATGGCGGCACAGCCGCTTATGACCTTGTTGATGGTATATTTATTGGACCAAGCCAAACATTCACTCTTAGATGCCCAAATACTACTGTAGGTAACTTACACGCTGTGTCGGCTGATGAAACATCCGCTGGTGACGCTTCTGTAACTGCAATAGTGGCGGCTTTGATTGATGATGTAGCGTAAAGGGGTAAGCGCATGGCAAATAATTTTGACAGAGCAATATTGGATGGCTCGACTTTGCCAGCTAATACTGCGTTCACCCTCTACACTTGCCCAACCACAGCGACAACAAAAACTGTTGGTATTGGGTTGCTGTTCTCAAATGTTGGCTCATCACAGGTTTTGGTTACGTTATCATTCAACGGCATAAGCACCATGAAAGATATTCCAGTCCCAGCGGGTTCATCTCTGGAATATTTCGGTGGTAACAAGATTGTTATGAAAAGCGGGGATGCCATAAGCTTATCATGTGATACAGCCAATTCCCTAAATGCTTACTGGTCGTATATGGAGATAACCTAATGCCGTATTTGGGCAATGCGCCAGCGGTGGCCTATAGCACTATCAGCTATCAAGACCTTACAGGCGGTAGCGGAACCAGCTTTACGCTTAATCATCCAGTGGCAAATTCCAATGAGATAGAGGTTTTTGTAAATAACGTGAGACAAGAGCCGTCAGTCGCATATAATGCCAGCGGAACATCAATGACAATGACAGGCAGTATAGCCGCTACAGATGATTTCTATGTGGTATTTCAAAGCAAGGCTCAACAAACAATCGTCCCAGCGTTGGACTCAAACCTTAGTGTTGCTAGGTTGACGCTATCCAAGTCTGTACAAGGCTCAACCCAGACCGCATCAATAAGCGGAAGCACAACGCTTGATTTTGATTCATTCCAGAATTTTGTGCTTACATTCACAGGTAATGTTACGCTTGCAAACCCAACCACAGAGGCGGTCGGGCAATCAGGTTTTCTTACAATCATACAAGATGGCACAGGCTCACGGACGCTTTCTTTGGGAACAGATTATGAGACACCAGCATCGGCTGGCATAACTCTTTCAACTGCCGCCAATGCAAGGGATTTAGTGCCGTATGCTATTAGCGCAACAGGAAGCATCTTGTTGGGAACGCCATTGTTAGCGTTTGGGTGATAGGTAATGTCAGGTGCATACGGCTCAAGCCATTGGTTATATGACGCAGAAGTCTTTCAGACAGGGCAAAGCCTGAAATTCAATGATGACGATAGTGCTTATTTAAGCAGAACCCCCACATCGGCTGGCAATCAAAAAACGTGGACTTGGAGTTCTTGGGTTAAGCGTTCAAATATTGGCATCAATTCATTTATATTTGGTTGTGGTTCAAGCAGTTCAAATTTTGCTTTCATAGGCTTCAGTTCAGATAACACCATTGATATTAGGGATTACCAAAGCAGTTACACATATTCATCTAAAACATCACAAGTTTTTAGGGATACATCAGCTTGGTATCATATACTGCTTGCTGCGGATATGGACAATTCAACAGCAACAGACAGAATAAAACTTTTTGTTAATGGAGAAAGAGTAACATCTTTTAACTCTGCGCCATCACCAACAACGAAAGACTTAGTGACGAATAGCGCAATTCAACACGTTATAGGTTCTGGTTATTACAATGATGGCTCTGGCGTTAACAGCTACCTAGACGGCTACTTATTTGATGTTCACTTTATTGATGGGCAAGCCCTTGACCCCACATCATTCATAAAGACAGAAAACAACCAGCTAAAACCTAAAGAGTATTTTGGGACGTATGGCACAAATGGCTTCAGATTGAATTTCCAAGATGATGTTATTTCTGAGGGGTTCAATGTTGCTACCTACAAAGGCAACGGCTCATCGTCTGGTCAAAGTATAAGCGGGTTAGGACTCAGCCCTGATTTAGTCTGGTTAAAAGAACGCACAAGTACCTCCGCACAGATTTTAGTTAACACCGTCAGGGGCGCAAATATCACTCTAGAATCTAATAATAATAACGCTGAGTTTACACCAAGTAGTGTTGGCGTGGAGTCATTTGATCCTGATGGTTTTACAATCGGTTCAAACAATGGTGCGTATAACTCTGGATCAGACACTTATGTGGCGTGGTGTTGGAAAGCAGGGGGTGCGCCAACAGCCAATAATTCTGCTGGCGCAGGGGCAACCCCAACAGCGGGGTCAGTTAAAATAGATGGCAGCAATCTTGGGTCTGCGTTGGCGGGTTCAATAGCAGCAACAAGGTTATCGGCAAATACAGTTCGCGGGTTTTCGATTGGAACTTTTACAAAAGGTTCTGGAAATCAAACAGTAGCGCATGGGCTTGGGGCGGCTCCTGATTGGCTGGCGGTAAAGCGTACAAATGGAACAGGAAGTTGGTTCGTCTATCATTCTGCGAATACTGCGAATCCTGAAACAGATTATTTGCGATTTAATAGCAGTAATGCTACTGCTGATGATGCAACTGTATGGGGAGACACCGCGCCTACCTCAACTGTCTTTACTGTTGGCGCAGCATTTAATTCAGGTGAAGAATTAATTTTTTATGCTTGGACAGAAATTTCTTCTTACAGTAAATTTTCTTCATACACAGGAAATGGATCTGCGTCTGGTCCTAGTGAAACATTAGGATTTGCTCCCGCATACTTGATGATCAAGCGAACAGATAGTGGTAATAATTGGGTTATATTGGACACCACTAGAGACCCCGATGGGCAGCTTACAAAATTTTTAGCGGCTGACGCTAATCAAGCTGAAAGTGATAGCGCACAAGTAACAACACAAGTTGATGCTGATGGTTTCACAATTAAATCAGCATTTGATATTGTCAATGCAAACGGCGGCACATACATTTACATGGCTTTTGCCGATACTCGTGAAGCAGCTTTTTTTAAGGATGTGTCTGGTAACAATAACAATTTCACGCCTAATAATTTAGACTATCGTGACAGCATGATAGATACGCCGCTGACAAATTTTAATATTTTGAACCGCAATGCAAGTAGGTTAGACGGTGGCGCAAATTTAGTAACGTCAGAAGGCAATTTAAAAATGTCGGCTGGCGCAAGCTATGGTGGTGATAATAGAATAGCTGGCTCGTACCTTGTGTCATCAGGCAAATGGTATTTTGAAATGAATCGCACAGATGCAACAGGTCTTGGCAATCAAACCGCCACAGGTGTTAGCAACGGCTCCTCAGACCTTTCATCAGGCCAATATAGCGGCAATCCAACTTCATCAGGCGCAAGCACCGTTGAATGGGTTTTAACTGACCGTGGTTACGCTTGCAATGGAAGCACTTATACAAACTTATCTGGAACGATTGGAACAGTGACGCAGGGCAAAATTGTTCAAGTCGCACTAGATATGGACAATAAAAAAATATGGTTTGGCATTAATAATACATACTCAGGCAACCCCTCCGCTGGCTCTGGTGAGGCTTTTAGCAATTTGCCAGATTCAGTATTCACATTGCAATATTCAGGACAGTCAACTCAGGTATTTAACTTTGGGCAAGATAGCTCGTTTAGTGGCGCACAAATACCGCAAGGCAATGGGGCTGATGGAGAGGATTTTTTCTACGCCCCGCCAACAGGGTTCAAATCATTACAGCTTTCTAATTTGCCAGATGCAGCGATAGCAGACCCAACCACGCAATTCAATACGGTGCTTTGGATAGGAGATGGAAACGATGGACGCAGCATCACTGGAGTGGGCTTTGATGATGTGGATTTTGTATGGATAAAAAGTAGAAACTTAACAACAAGCCATCTACTGAATGACAAAGTTCGTGGCGCAAACAAAAGTTTGTTTTCAGAGGGAACCTATGCTGAAACCGCAAACAATGGTGGAGGCTATTTAAGTGCCTTTGTAACTGATGGGTTTTCCGTCACATCTGGTTCGTCAGGCGATGATGCAGTCAATGATAGTTCTGATACCTATGTTGCGTGGAATTGGAAAGCTGGCGGTGCATCACCATCACAAACCTACGTTGTAAAGGTCGTTTCAGATGGCGGCAACAAATACAGGTTTGATGATTTTGGCACAAGTGCAATCACGTTAGATTTGCAAGAAGGCGGCACATATACGTTTGACCAATCAGATAGCTCCAACAGTGGGCATCCGTTCAGGTTTAGCACAACCGCCAATGGAACGCATGGTGGTGGGTCAGAGTACACAGTAGGGGTTACAACCAATGGAACCGCAGGGTCAGCGGGGGCGTACACAAGGATAACAGTCGCATCGGGTGCGCCAACCCTTTATTATTATTGCACTGTACACAGTGGCATGGGTGGACAGGCAAACACCAACTCAACCTTTGGCTCAACCAATCTTAAAGGCGCAACACAGGCCGTTGTTTCTGCAAACACAACGGCGGGGGTCAGTATTATAAAATATACTGGAACTGGGTCAGCAACTACCGTTGGACATGGTTTAGGTGTTGTGCCAAATTTAATTATTGCAAAGCGCAGAAATGCCACTGATGGCTGGCTTGTTTACCACTCTTCTAGAGGGGCATCAGCTTATTTGTACCTAAACACCACTGGATCGGGTGAGACAGGTGTGTCTTATCCGTGGAATGGAACCTCTCCAACCAGTTCAGTATTCTCTGTTAATTCAGCAGCAAGCCCAAGCAGTTCAGGAACAATGATTGCGTATTGTTTCACAAATATTGAATCATTCTCAAAGGCTGGGTTATACGTTGGAAACGGAAGTCTAGATGGTGTTTTCGTACCGCTGGGATTCAAGCCAGCTTGGATTCTGACCAAGCGGTCAAACGGTACTAGCTGGTGGGGCATATCAGACAGCGCAAGGTCTACATTCAATCAGGTGGCAAACACGCTTGCAGCCGATGCAACAACTACAGAGTCAGCATTAACATCAGACTTAAAGGTAGACTTTTTATCTAACGGTTTCAAAATCCGAGATACTGATGCCTATTACAACGCATCAGGCGAAAATTATATCTACATCGCTTTTGCTGAAGCACCATTTAAGACAACATCAGCTAGATAGGAGGCCAAAATGCCTTGGACATATAACGGTAAAATAATTAGGGCTGGTCAGTCGTTTACTGATAATAGTAGTGTTACTCATCCATCAAACTGGTTCACAGCGTGGTCAGATGATTACAAAAAATCTATTGGCATGGTATGGCAAGCAGAGCCAGCAACTTTTGACTCAAGGTTTTACTGGGGTGTTGATTTGCCAAAGAAGCTTGATGATGTGGCAGAGGTGGATAGTGATGGGGAAAAGGTCTTAGACGAAAAAGGCAATCAGGTAATAAGTCTTGGTTTAAAAAGCGTGTGGAAAAACACCATTAAAGAGCAAGCCAAAGGTTTGCTAGAGCCTACTGATTGGATGGTGATACGTTTGCAAGAGGATAGCAGCAAAGCCCTTGCGTCTAAATACTCAACTTATAGGGCGGCGGTTAGAACAGCCAGCGCAACAATAGAAGGCAAGATAGATGGGGCTGGAGATTTGGCAGCTTTTATGGCATTATTCGATACACCAACAGATAGCGATGGCAAGGTAACAGGCAAAGCCCCAATATTTGATTGGCCTGATGAGGTAGATTGATATGGCATTAAGTAAAATTGGTGATGCGGGGATGCCAGCAGGTTCTGTGCTGCAAGTTGCTAGTAATTTCATAACATCTGATTTTAACACAGCAAGCACAAGTTTTGTGTCAACTGGTCTTGCACAAGCTATAACCCCATTATCTACCAGCAGTAAAATTCTATGTATCGTTAGTATTGGTAGTTGGTATGTTGCTGGTTCTGGTGGTTCTGCTAATGGTACTGTTTATCGTGGGTCAACTAATTTAGGAAATGGTAATGCGGGGCTTATGTTAATTGACCACGATGCCTTAAATATTCCATGTACAACCCAAGTTTTAGATAGCCCCAGCACGACAAGCGCAACAACTTATACTGTGTATGTTAGAACAAGTGGTGTGACAACTTATGTTTCATATAGTAGTTATGGTCACTTTACAATTACACTCATGGAGATTGCTGGATGACGGACATATCAACAGCTATACGCGCTTTAACGCCCACTGCTGAGTGGACAGTTAGAGGCACAGAGATTGAATGGCATAGCAAAGATGTTTCACAACCATCTGATGATGCGATAAATGCAAAAATAGATGAATTAAAAGCGGCAGAGCCAATGCGATTGCTACGCGAAGAACGTAACAGGCTAATAGCAGAAACAGATTGGTGGGCATCATCAGACCTCACCATGTCATCTGCCCAAACAAAATATAGACAAGACCTCAGAGATATAACGAAAACAGCAACATCACTTGATGATGTGACTTGGCCTACCAAGCCATAAGGAAAAGCGATGCCGTATTTAGGAAGAAGCTCACAAAAAGCCATCAGGCAAAGGTTTATATTCACGCAGTCCAGCGCAGGGGCAACCTCTATATCTGGCGCGGATGATAGCAATGCCACGTTAAGGTTTGATGATGGCGAATATATTGATGTGATTTTAAACGGCATCACACTTGCTAAAACAGAATACAATACAACAACCGCTAACACCATTGGCGGTCTTGCCGCGCTTTCAACTGATGATGTTTTGCAAGTCACTGTCTATGATATGTTTAATGTAGCTGATGTGGTAAGGGCATCAACAGGCGGGACAATTAGCGGTGGTTTAACAATAAGTGGGAACACAACAATCACTGGCAACCTAAGTGTATCAGGGACAGGTGCAGGGGCGGCAGGGGTTGTCAGCGCAAGCACAAGCGGCACAGCCATTTCTATTGATAGCAGCAACCGTGTTTTGTTCCCAGCACAGCCATCCTTTATGGCTTATGGCTCTTGGTCTTATGATAGCAACTATTTTTGGAAAGGGTTTACCACGGTAGATCACAATATTGGCAGTCATTGGAATAACACAACTGGGGTATGGACTTGTCCAATAGCGGGTCGTTACATGATATATGCAACGATGTACCATGATGCTTCTTCAAACTATCACCTTTGGACTTTTTATAAAAACGGATCAACTTTTGCGCCGTGGGTTCAAGACTATAATCAAGTTTCTGGTGAGCATACGACTTCTTCAACAGCGATTATTAGTTGCGCTGCAAATGATACTTTGCAATTCAATTCAAATGCAAGTTATGCAAACGCTTACACTGGAGGATACAATAAAATAGGCGTATGTTTGATCCATTAATTTTAACAGGAATATGAAAATGCCAAATATTACAGTAGTCCTTACAGACACACAAAACAAATGCATGGAATATGCAGCAGCAACCGTTCAAGGCTGGGCTGATAACGCACTTCATAATCGCGCCCGTGTCGCACAAGAAGAAATTATTGCCGCGTTAGTAGCGCATTGTAACGAGAATGATATTGCTATCGCCACAGGCGCAGATGCACAAGTAACACAAGCGTTTGAGTTGGGTGTTGTGAAAACAGCAAAGGCGCGAGAAGAAGAAAGTTTAGCACAAGCATCTGAAGGTAAAGGCTAATGGGCATCACTAGAGACATGGCAGACTTGCGCGGCAAAGGCGGCGGCGTAGAAAACCTCATAATTAATGGGGATATGAGAGTTGCACAACGCGGAAGCAGCCATACAACAGAGGGTTATGGTTCTTTGGATAGGTATTATTTAGCACTATCTGGCGCATCAGGGGTAACAATGTCTCAACAATCATTTTCGACCTCTGATAGAAACTCTCTTGGATTTGAAAAATATTTGAAACTAGCAGTGACCACTGCAAATAATAATTGTGGAATTTATCATAAGATTGAAGCGTCAAATGCTGTTAGTTTAATTGGACAGCAAGCCACTTTTTCTTTTTGGGCAAAAGGCACTAACCCTGCTGGCGGTAGTTTAGCAATTCAACCACAGTGGTATAACAATTCATCTGGTGGTGGAGATAACGGCGTTGCTCAGTCCCTTACTATGACTTCAACATGGACAAGATACAGTTTTACTTTTGATGTTCCCACACCTGCTAATACCACCATAGATACTAATGCTTATCTTACTTTCCCAATCGTTCAGCCCAATGGAGACACTTCTACAACTGCGTGGGAGTTAAATCTAACTGGATTGCAACTTGAGGTCGGCTCTAGTATGTCTGATTTTCAGCATGAGGACATAGTAGCTACGTTAGCTAAGTGTCAGAGGTATTTCTCAAAAAGTGCGCTTTTATCGGTTGCACCTGCGGATGGTCAGGATAACAAATCTGTTACGACATCTATTGATATGGCAAGTGGGTTGTTAAGAACTACTGCTATTCCTTTTCCCCACTACATGAGAGCCGCACCCACAGTTACGCCACTGAAAGAGAGTGGGGTTGGCGGCGGTAGTAGTGGTCAGTGGGCATATTATCAAGCTGGTACTTGGACATATAATTCATTTAGTGCGGGTACAATAAATGAACAAAATTATACTGGGCATGCTTCTGGTGGTGGTGGAGATGGACAAGCCTACTATACGCACATTAACTGGAAAGCAGATGCGGAGTTATAACGATGAATATTACATCAGCAAAATATATAAAAGATAAACCTAATGACACTGTTTCTGTGGTTACTGCTAATATTAATGGTGAAATTGTATATGTCCCTATGGATTCAGCCAACACACACTACGCAGAAATTCTGCGTCAAGTAGCGGCTGGCGAACTAACCATTACAGATGCGGATTAGGAGATTGACATGAGTGGCTTAACAATTACGACCGCCCCAGCTAATGAGCCGCTTGATGCCGCTGAAACCATTTCATATTTGCGGCTGGACTCTGGTGTAGACACCACGCTTGTTAACAATCTTATACAGGCAGCTAGGTTCTGGGTGGAGGATTACACCAACAGAACATTGCTTACCACCACGTTTACTCTGTCGCTGGACGGAATAGGCTATGTTGATGTGCCAATCAAAGAGGGCTTCCACACAGGCTACTCTGATACGCCAAGAATAAATTACATAGAACTACCAAAGTCACCAGTGCAGTCAGTTACGCATATCAAGTCATATACAGATGATAACACGGCATCAACTCTAGCCACATCTAATTATTACAGCGATTTGGTAAGAGAGCCAGCGCGGATTGTTCTGCGTGACGGCGGGTCATGGCCTACAGATTTACGCAATGCAAATGGAATAGAGGTTGAGTATATAACTGGTTATGGTGATTCAAGAGGCACTATCCCAGAACCAATTCGTGTTGCTATGCTAGAATATATTTCATTTTTGTATGAACACAGGGGCGATGATGAGGGCAGGGCGTTAAACCCGCCAATGATGATTACCTCTTTATTGCAGCCTTATGTTATTATGAGATACGGCGTTAGCTCTTATGGTGGAGGTATGGGTTTTGGCTATCGGTAAGATGCAACACTCACTGGCCTTACAATCAAAGGGTGCGAGTGCTGATGGGGCTGGCGGTTCATCTGGTGCGTTTTCTACGTTTGCAACCACATTTGGCAGAATAGAGGCTCAAGGTGGTGGTGAGAGGTTCTTTGGTGATCAGAATGAAGCTAGAACAACTCATAAAATCACAATAAGGTTTAGGCGCAATCTTACAGTAGCGCACCGCATCTTGTATTCATTTACAGTGGATGGCGCAAGCTACACTCGCACGTTCAATATCCGCAGAATCGAGAATAAAGGTGAGCGTGACAAATACCTTGAAATTCTTTGCGATGAAGGCGTTGCAACTTAATGGCTAGGGTAACTACCAAAATAGTACGCAAACCCCGCACACAGGCCGTGGTCAAGGATTACGAGGGTAGTTTAAGGGCTTTGGTAGGCAGGGCTGGGAATCTTGTGCGAAATACAGCCGTTCAGTCTATTAACCAAGGGGCGGCATCTGGGGTGACTTATGAAAAGTACAACCCGCGCAGAACACATACAGCATCAGCCGCAGGGCAACCCCCAGCCACAGATACAGGCTTTCTAGTAAATAACATTGTGTTGGATATAGACACCAATGGGCTAGGGGTTAATGTAGAGAGCCGAGCGGATTATTCCTCATTCTTGGAGTTTGGCACATCAAAAATGGCGGCTCGACCTTTTATGCAACCCGCGCTAGAAGAAAACAAGCCAAAGATTAATCGTTTGGCTAAACAGATGGTGAAGGCTAAATAATGGCACTGCATAGCTGGGAATTACAGAAAGCGGTATATAGCAAGCTAACAGCCGCCAGTATCACTGATTATGCTGGTGATGCAATTACTGGTGTGTTTGATGATGTGCCAACAGATACAGCATATCCATATGTTGTTATTGGTGATGAAACAGCAACCAATATCTCAGCAAAAGATAAAGATTTTCACGAACATACATTGACCATACACATTTGGTCGCAATATCGTGGAAACCGTGATATAAAAGAAATTATGGAACAGGTCTATGCAGCATTAAATGATGTGTCATATACTGTTTCGGGTGCTTCTGGGGTGAACTTGAAACATGAGTTTCAAACGACACTTACAGAGGGTGATGGTATTACACGGCATGGTGTCATGAGATTTCGTGCTGTTGTGTCAGATAGCTAAAGGAGACTAGACATGGCGGCACAAAAAGGTTCAGCCCTGTTAATGAAAATCGGTAATGCGGCAAGCCCCGAGGTTTTCACAACAATCGGTGGTATGCGTTCAACTTCATTAACCATGAATGATGAGATGGTTGACGTAACAAATAAAGACTCAAGCAACGCAAGAACCATCTTGGCGCAAGGTGGGGTTAATTCTATCAGCGTATCAGGTAGCGGTGTATTCACTGATTCAGCCTCAGAGACAACACTCAAGGGCAAATTTAACGTATCAGCATTGACTAACTATCAGTTCCTTGTGCCTGACTTTGGCACGTTCACAGGAGCCTTTATGTTGACTACCCTTGAATATGGCGGTGAGTACAATGGTGAAGTGACTTACAGCTTTACCTTTGAATCAAGCGGCGCAATCACATTTGCTACGGTGTAATGAATGTCTTGGGTTGATGTAGAAATTGAAGTTGGTGGCAAGACCTTTAACGGACACATGATGTCTGATGAAGATGCCACCATCTTTAATATTCCCCCTGCCTCAGAATTAAAGGTGGATGGGAAATTCAAGTGCGGTGGTCAAACATATACCGCCGCGACTGTTCACGATGTAGCCCAAAGGGGCGAAGAATTATTGGTAGAAGCCAAGGAGAAAGCGGATGTCAAATCCAAAGCGCGGGGAGCTAGAGATAGTTCTGGGGGAGAAGAAGTATAAGGGCAAGGTAACGCTAGACGTTATCATGCGTATAGAGCGACAAATGGGCAAAGGTATTGTCAAGGTGGCGCAATCTCTTTCCGAAGCAGACATAACGACTGAAGAGATTATTGCCATTATAACCCCTGTTGTAAGAGGGGGCGGTAATGACATCAAAGAAGCAGACATCAAAAAAGATGTTTGGGAAGCTGGCCTAGCAGATGGAATTAGGGTTTGTGGTGAAATAATTGCTCAAACGCTCGGTGCGGGAGAAGTTGAGGGAAACGAAGAACAGGCGGAAGTGTTGTTGTAGATGAGTTGCCTTGGGATGATTGGATGCAAGTGGGTCTTGGCAAAATGTCAATGTCACCAGATGTTTTTTGGGGCATGAGTTTTCCAGAGTTTTATGCCGCAATAGAAGGTTTTGCAGAGTTTCATTCAGGTGGTAAGCCGCCGCCGCTAACGAGAGATGGACTAGAGGAGTTGATGGAACTCTACCCAGACTAAGCAAGAGAGGTACTCAATAAATGGCTGCAACAACAGTAGATACCTTACTGGTTCGCATTGAGGCTGATTTAGGTGGCTTGCGTAGAGACTTGCAAAGAGTTGAGCGAACCACAAAGCAGTCTTCAGATAAAATGGGGCGTAGCCTCAAAAGCATTGATTCTGGGTTTTCAAAAATAGGAAGAACAGCAAAAGCACTTGCCCCAATATTGGCTGGTGCTTTAGGCATTGGGGCTATTCGCGGATTTATTAGAGTTGGCTCAGAGGTTGAGAATCTTAGGGTCAGGTTAAGATTTTTGTTTGGGGATGTAAAAGAAGGCGCAAAAGCCTTTAAGGTAATGACCAAATTTGCATCAGAAGTTCCGTTTTCATTAGAGCAAATTCAACAAGCATCTGGCACTTTGGCTTCTGTTTCTAAAAACGCCTCTGAATTGAACGAAATGTTAAGAATAACAGGCAACGTTGCGGCTGTTTCTGGTCTTGGCTTTGCTGAAGCGGCTGGTAACTTGCAAAGGGCTTTTTCTGCGGGGGCTAATTCAGCAGACCTGTTTAGAGAGCGTGGCATTTTAGCTTTAGCTGGTTTTGAAGCGGGAGCTAAAGTTTCAATAGATGAAACAATATCTAAGTTTTCAGAGGCTTTTGGTTCGGGCGGCAAGTTTGATGGTGCAACCGCTGAACTGGCACAAACCACTGATGGCCTTGTTTCAATGTTGGGGGATGCTTTTCTTGCTTTTCAAAGGGCGGTCTCTGATGCTGGCCTTTTAGATGCTTTCAAGGATTTGGTAAAGCTTTTAACAGAAAACATGAAACAAGCTAAAACATTTGGTCATGTTTTGGGAAAAATTTTAGCTGGCGCAATAAGGGTTGTTAGTAAGGCTTTAGAGTTTTTGCTTGATAACCTAAGAAGCGTAACTATAGCCTTGACGGTTTTCTTGACGGTTAATATAGCAGTTAAAATAGCTGGTATGGTTACTGCTCTATACGCCCTGTCTAAAGCATTGGTCACTGCAAGAATAGCCCAAGTTGCATTAAACAAGGCTATGCTGAAAAACCCATTTATTTTAGCCGCAACAGGAGCCGTGTTGTTAGCGTCTGAACTTGGTGCATTAGATGGGGTTTTTGAGATACTCAATGCTCACTTTGAAGAATTTTTTGATATTGCTGATGTTGGCACAGATGAAATAGAAGATTTAGACACCGCTATAGCTGGCCTTGGCAAAACCTCTAAAGCTGCGGCTGAAACAGATTTAACCAAAACCATTACCGCGCTTAAAGAAGAGGCAAAAATGGCAAACGCTGAACTGGCTGGTATGGACGCTGCATTTATAGCGGCCTTAAAATCGGCTGGTGGTTTGAGCAATATTCAAGGCAATCAACTTTCACTTCCTAAAGATGAAAAAGAAGCCAAGGATTTAGGGGCTGGGTTAACTGGTGCCCAAGTTCTGCAAATAGAAAAACTCGTCAAAGCCAATAAAAAAGCCACATCAGCAAGAGATGCTCATAATGAGGCTCTAGAAGAGGGCAAAGCCATAGCTCAAGAGTTTGTTCCAGAACAGGAAATACTCCAAAAGCAGCTAGACAATGTAAGGCTTGCCATGAGAGGGGCGGCTGAAGATGATATACCTTTATATGAAAAAGCCATAAAAGATTTGCAGTTTCAAATCAAAATGACTAACCCTCAATTTGAGTCTTTATTCAATGCAGCCACGCAAGCCGCAGATGGCATTTCAAACGCTCTTGCTGATGCTTTTGTAAACGGCAAACTATCATTACAAAGCCTTGGTGATGTTTTCAAACAAGTCATAAAACAGATGATTGCGGACGCAATTAAGGCCATGATAATAAGAACCATAATGAAAGCGGTTACAGGATTTGGTGGGGGCGGCTCTGTTGGCTCTGGCTCTAGCTCTATGACGTTTACGTCTGCATCTGATAGCTTTGCTTCAGGAGGCAGAATACCAGCAAGGGCTGGTGGTGGTCCTGTTCTTGTGGGTGAGCGTGGTCCTGAGTTGTTTATTCCTCATAGCTCTGGGGTCATTAGAAATAATCATGACACCATGAACATGATGGGAGGTCAACCACAGCCAGTTGTTAATCAAACCATTAACATTGACGCGGGTGTTTCACAAACAGTCAGGGCAGAGGTAATGAGTATGATGCCAAGGATTAAATCTGAAACCATACAAGCAATGATTGACGGAAAGCGCAGGGGTAACTCAATTAGTAAGGCATTTGCATAATGGCGGCTCCATCCTATCCACTAACACTTCCATCAGCACCAGCTTTCAAAAAGGCTCGTTGGTCATTAAAGCGTGTAACAGCGGTGTCTGAATCACCATTTACAGGTCAGCAACAAGTATATGACTATGGCTATGCTCTGTGGACAGCCACGCTAACTCTGCCGCCTATGTTAAGGGCTGATGCGGCTAATTGGGAAGCGTTCATGATGAAGCTACATGGCAGGGTTGGCACGTTTTTATTATATGATCCAGACGCTAAAGCCCCGCAAGGCGGTGTTACCACAAGTGCGACACTAGATGGGGCGGTTGCTATTGGGGATTACACAATAGACATTGATACAAATAACGCGAACATGACCAATGTTTTCAAAGCTGGTGATTACATACAGATTGGTAGCGCAGCGGCAGCAAAGCTATACATGATTGTTGATAATGCTAATTCAAACGGCGCAGGGGTAGCCACAGTCAATATTGAGCCGCCTATCAAGGTTGCGGCAAGTGATGGTGCGGCGGTCGATTACACAAGTGCGGTTGGTGTATTTAGAATGGACAGCCCTGACCTTGGCTGGGATACAGATGAGGTTTCAAAGTTTGGCATCACATTTTCATGTACAGAGGCTTTGTAATGGAAGATGTAACAATATCAAATGTATTGTGGTTTATCGCTACATTATTGGTTGGGTTTTTTATAAGAACCATGTGGGAACGAATTAGTTTATTAAATAAACGAGTAGATAACTGGTCAACAATAATGCCAGAGACATATGTGCGCCGCGATGATTATCGTGATGACATAAGAGACATAAAGGATATGCTTGGCAAAATCTTTGACAGATTAGAGATGAAGGCAGACAAATGAACAAGAACAGATTTATTTCGCAAATCCGCTTCCATGAGGGCGTTGAGAGTAAGGTATATAAAGACCACCTTGGAATTGAGACTATAGGGGTGGGTAGGAACCTTAAAGACCGTGGCTTGTCAGAGGATGAAATTGATTACCTTTTGACCAACGATATTACCATTATTGAGAATGAGCTAGATAAGGCTTTTCCTTGGTGGAGAGATTTGGATGAGGTGCGTCAACGTGCGTTAGCTGACTTGGCTTTCAACATGGGCATCCCTAGATTGCATGGGTTCGTTAAAATGCTTGGCGGGTTGCAGCGCAGAGACTATCACGCCGCCGCAGAAGAATTGCTTGATTCCAAATATGCGAAACAAGTAGGGGCAAGGTCAGAGCGTGTTGCTGGCATGATAAGAACAGGTGAAGATAGCACGGAGTTTTAATGTATGAAACTATAGTGATTATTTGCGCTTTTGGGGTGGCAACAGTAGGTCACACTTATCCTTACAAAATGCACACAGTATGCGAGTATTTTTGTGAGCGTAGTCAAAGCAAATATCATTATTACTATAATCCAGTAACGGTCATTCCTTATGGGTACACTTGCCCATTAAGTAAGCGGGTGACTTTTAAAAAGTGGGTTAAGAAAAAGCGGTGAATCCTATGTATGAGTACAAAATCAAGGAAGTGGTCAAGGTCGTTGATGGAGATACTATCGACATCATTATTGATTTGGGTTTTGACCTAACCAAAAAAGAGCGTGTGCGTTTAGCTGGTATTGATACGCCAGAAAGCAGAACCAAAGACCTTGAAGAAAAAGAGCTTGGCCTTGAAGCAAAAGAGTTCTTGGAACGCCGTATAGCTGATTGCGACAACCTGTGGGTGTCTACTGAAAAAGATGGCAAGTATGGTCGGATGCTAGGCAACATCTGGTGCGGGGTAATTAACATCAATGAGGAAATGGTCAGCCGTGGGTATGCTTGGGAATATGATGGCGGCAAAAAAGAAAAGAACCTAGATGACCTTAGAACGATAAGAGGGATTATATAAAGGATGTTCAACATCCACCACACAACTGAGGTGGCTTATGTTCTTGTGATTACGATGTGGGGGAATACTGGTACTGTCTGGGAGTACATTGGCAACCAAATTGTTTTGCAGCAAAAAATGACAGAGAGTCAGTGTGAATATTTGATTGATGAAGAAATGTGGGAAGCAACATATCAGAATAAATATTTTCGCATGATGGCGCATTGCTTTCCAGAAGATTGTGCAGGGAAGAAAAGTTGTGAGTGAAGAAAAGAAAAAGCCTGTTGAGGTTAATGTTGGACAAAATAGCTTTGAGCTAGTTCTTAGGATACTGGGCAATGAATTTGTAGCGATTAAGATTGGTTCGACCAACTTTTCTGGGAAGTTAATAGCTGGTTCAATCTTGTTGCTGTTCTTTACTTTCATAATGCTTGAAGTGTTTGGGCTGTCAAAGGCTCTAGGTGTTTAGTAGTGGCAACCAAGATAAATGAGAACACTGAACTATCAATGCCTATCCGCAACCTCATGGCGATGGTTGTAGGGGCGGCAATAGGAACATGGGCTTATTTTGGAATCATTGAACGACTGAATACGATTGAAAATAAATTTGTATTGATAGAAGCAGACTTGGGGCAAAACACAGAGTTTCGTATCAAATGGCCTCGCGGTGATATGGGTGTTCTGCCAGCGGACAGTGAACAGTATATGTTGATTGAGCATCTAGCAGAACAGCTTTCCAAGCTACAAGAGCAGATTGATGAAGGCCGCGCACCACATGACCAGCAACAAAAGCTGACATTAGATTTTTATGAAAAGAGAATTACAAATATAGAAAGCCAGATAGAGAAATTGAGAAATGGACGCAACAGTAATTAAAACCATGACATTGATTTTGTACATGGGCGGGGATGTTTCAGAGCATACCGCTTATGAGCAAATTTCTAAATGTTTGAAAGCCAAGCGCACCATAGAGCGAAACCTTTATAAGAAATCAACAACTGTAAGATATTCATGCGAGAATAAAAAAGTTGAGGTTTCAAAAAATGCAGACGGCACAAATTACATCGTAAGGATAATAGAATGATACAGGCTCTCATAGGACCAATAGCAAACCTCGCTGGGTCATGGATGGAATCAAAGGTTGAGCAAACAAAGGCCAAGGGTGCGGTTGCCAAAGCTAGGGCAGAAGCGGAAGCACAGGTCATGGTCACAGCGGCTACGCATGAGGCTGGCTGGGAAAAGATTATGGCTCAAGCGTCAGACAACTCATGGAAAGACGAAGCGTGGACTATTCTCTTTATTGTCATAATTGCTATGTGCTTCATTCCGTTCACCCAGCAATATGTTGAAGATGGATTTGCCGCCTTGTCTCGCACCCCAGAATGGTTCCAGTGGGCTATGTACGCTTCAATCGGTGCAAGTTTTGGTATTCGCGGTCTAAAGGGATTCAAAAAGTAATGTCTGGAAAGAAAAGCCGCACAGGGTTGTCAAATGTGCAGAATGTTCGGCTTGGTGGCCTTATCGCCGTTTTAAGCGGCAGAGAGCCGTATGACTTCATTTTAGGTGGGTTGATAAGCGAGGGGTTCGTTAAAGAGGCTGGCGGGGCTTTAAACGTCACAGAAAAGGGTATGCGTGAAAAAGATAGGCTTGTCACTCTTGCGGGGCTTATGGTTGAAAAAGAACACCCCTTGTCTGCAAAGCAACAGAACGTTATCTAAATGGCTCACCTGTAATCCAGCACACCAATGACCACCTGATGCCCTTGGTTAATGGTGTAACCCTATGAGGCAAAAATGATGGGAAGGCTATGGCTTGTCCAGTGTCAGGCTTAATTGATTGGTCGCCTGTTATGAAGAATCCTAGTTCGCCGCCCTCATAATCATCATTCAGCAATATTGATATGCTTATTTTTCTGGTTGATGCATCACCTCTCCCAATATCCATGTGCCAATCATATCCGTTGGATGGTGCTTTATATCGTAATAATTGAGGGCGTTCCATTAAACCGCTTATGTTTAATTCAAATGTCTGATTAGCTGTCAAAGCGGCGGTGCAGATTAAAGCATCAACCCAATTATGGTCTTCATGAATAACCCAAACATCCGTATCTCTCGTTTTTAAATCCACAACATTTGAATTTTCAGCGTTTATCCTAGCTGTTTTGTGAACATTTTGTGGGTCTTTGTGAAGTTCTATAATATCTCCGCATTGAACCTTGTCTAATTCCAATGGGCTAATAACACCTAATTCACCCTGTCTATGGTTTGGCGGTATAACCATGCTCATATAATTCTCCTATCGCAGTAATTGTTTCAGTGAAACGCAAGAGCTTTCGCTAGTCCACTTTGTTTCATCCCAAGTTCTGCAACCCAATACAGCATTTAAAACAGCCCATTCAAAAAGTATAACAATAATGAATAGAAAAAACACTGAAGCCGTTACGTTTAACAATGTCCTCATTTGTAAAATCATCCTTAGCTCCTATAAAAACGCCCCCAATCAAGGGGGCGGTTTGTTTAGTCATTAAATTCATCAGGGTTTAATTTCTGGTCTGCCAAATGTAACCCATAAAGAACCGCCTGTTGTGTAGTTATGTTAAAGCCTAGCCTGTCAGTTAAGCATTTAGCAATGAATTTAGTCTTGCCATTTACTCTGTTGTTCACATGGTCAGGATTATGGTGTTGCTCAAATTGCAAAATTGGTGCGTGTTTTATCGGTTGACTTTTGCTCATATAGCGATAAACAGCAACGCCATCACGCATTGATTTTGTAATGTCGTGTCCACGGTTTCTGCAATCAGTTATGTAAGTGCTGATTGTTGCTTTGGTCTTACCTAGCTTGTCAGATATTTGGTCAACTGAACGTGCTTGCTTGTTAATAACTGGCAGAATTATTTCTGCATATTTACGGTTTTCCATCTGGAACTCCTTATCGTTTTACTAATTGTTGTAATAAAAATGCGTTGTTATTGGAGCCAAAGTCATCAAGAACGCTGTGACCTCTACCCGCTAAACATCTCGCAACGGCCTTGTGGTTTGTTGGGAATATTGAGTAATCAACTTGCTTTGCTAATTCACGACACTCCATCAAGTCCCTCTGATATACTTGGGCTTCATCTCTGGAAGCCCTTAAATCAACCACAGGGTTATAGCTACAGGCGGTCAAAAAGCTAACCACAAATGAAAGGAACCAAAGTATCATTAACGATTGCAAGGTTTTCATATCCGCACCCATAGCATCTTATCAATGAACGCTTTGGCCTCATCAATTTTCATCCATTGGTATGGTGTGTGTTCGCCACATATCATAACATCAAGCGGGTTAACTCTGTTTACAAAACGGTGTGTCGCTTTGCGGACGCCTTCTTCATCTTCATGCTCAATCTCTGGCTTATAGATATATCCCTTATGGGAATACTCAGGTGCGTTGTGCCAATTTATCATAATGCTTCTCCATCAACAAATTCATGGTCAAGGTTAATCGTGGTGTTATTTGTCTGTTACCGCTTTCAAGGTGGCAGATCATAGACCGTGTATTGTATCCAAGTATTTCTGCCATCTTGTGTTGCGATACTCCTAGTTTATTTCGCATGGCTCTAAACTCACGCGGCGTTAGAACGTTCTTCATGGAAAGAAATCCCCTCCTCTATTTTTTGATCAATGGGTGCGATTTGCTCCGCTAGAATATCATCAAGTTTAGCTATTACGTCTGTAAGCAATTCACCATTGAATGCCATCGCTCCTTCGCTTTGGAACTTCATGGTAACTTTGATTGCATCTTGAATACAGCTACGGAGTGTCATTGTTACCATGAGGTCATTGTGACAATCGTCAACAATAGCTTGGTCAATATATTCATTTCTGTTTTCAGTGGTCATTTTAGTCTCCTTCGTGGTTAAGATATGTATAACATCGCATACTTGTTTACCTGTGTCAACAGTTATTTTAGTGCTTTTATAATTCTCCGAGTTTTTTCGTGGTCTGGCAGTTCATCCCATTTTGCTTGCCCCCGAACTTCGGCGGTATCAATGCAATCATTCTCCCTTTCAATTTGAACATCATGAACGGTCTTACCTTTCATATATTCTGTTCGATGCCTTCTTGCGTCATCTCCAGATATATAATCTTCAACATAAAGGGCGGATGGTATAAGCCATGTCTGTCCTTTGGGCTTCATGCAATTTTGTCCAGATTTATAAAATGATTTTCCTGAACTCCATTTACAGTCATGTTCAACAACAATTCTCCCTCTATCAGTAATTGCCTCAATTACGCAATGTTCAGGAGGCCACATCTCGCTGTGACTAGCAGTCGCAATAATCACAACCTTGTCACCTACTTGAGGCGGGTTTTTTGTGTAGTAATCTTTTGTCATTTCCATATCATCTCGCTTATGTCTAAAAGCGTGTCCTATACCGAAGCGACCTCTAAATGTGTCATGACTTGCATTAGGCGTGGTTTTCTTTCCATCTTCTTCAAACATTAAATTTCTCCCCATCCAGCGGATTCAAGCCAAGCGTTATCTTCTTCAGACATACGCAACCTGTTTTCATGCTCCATCATCTTTTGTTTGTCATTAGCGCACTCATCACAAAAGGCTGTATCAACATGGCCTCGATTTGTTATTGTAGAGCCGCATCTAGTTTCAACTTCCTTGTAGCTGTATCCACGCTCAACAAAATAAAATGCAGGGTTATCACACGACATTGTTAAATCTCCTATCCCATATATCTTTGTGTTTTTGTTCCCATCTGTAGCTATCCATAGCGCGGCGCATGATACGCTCGGCTGTATCCGTCCACACAAGGGCGTTCTCTCTTGCCCATATCCAAGCATACAACTCTTGGGTCAATAGCCTGTTGCGGGGCATCTGGCGGTCTCCTACGATATGCCCAATCTCATGCAGGGCAGATACATAGTATCCAGTGTTTTTGGTTGGGCGGATTTGTATTTCACGCGGATGCCGCCTTGCCCAATAGCGAGGCTCAAAGGCTTCAAGGCTCTGATATGTCACCTTAATCTTATGGGTTGCACATAATTCCATAACGTGCAGAGCCATCTCTATCCGTTTAACGCTCATAATGTACGCCCTCTACCATGTGGTCTAAAACCTCAATCAACTGGTCTGCATAAACATAATCATATGAATCACACACCTTAACCTCACCCTTGCGTATCTTTACTGTCTCAATGGTGTAGGTATCATTGAACATCAAGCTGATCACAACTAATCCCTTGTGTTTGTATCCGCTTGTGCGGAATTGTAAGCCACCGTGTCTTTTGTCTGTCTCATTAAGGGCAACAAATTTTTGCGCTGCATAACTCATAAGAGCCATCGGGGATTGGGCTACAATCTGGTGCTTTATTGTGTTTGCTATCTCAATAGTTCTGGTCATCGTGGTCTCCGTGGTTAAGAAAGTTTGGCTGAAAGAATTTTTACAAGATCAATTTTTGTATCAGCTTGAGCAATTTTTTTGTTTATTTTACGCCCATGTAAAATTGCATATGTAGATGTATCAACAGCAAACCAATTCATGCCTAATTTACGAATTGCAATATGTTCATTTCCAACAACAACCCAATCAGCGGCGTTTGTTCCAAATCCGTTGCCATTCCAACTGGTTTGTTTTGTTTTAGTAAGTTTAAGCATTTTGGTCTCCGTGGTTTTGTTTACCTTACCTGATTATAATGGCATAGGTGTTTACCATAGTCAACACATAAAACAAGAAAAAATGCAAAAAATGTCGTTTTTTTAAGAAAGACCCCTCAGATGAGGGGTAAGTTTAGGGAGGTTATTATTCTACCCTATCATCTTCTTTTAATTGAGCAAGGGCAGATTCAAATTCATCTACATCATACACCACTTTATTGTCACCCATCTTTATCCCCTTGGGCATTTTCCCTTCACCAACCATTTTCATAAAAAGACGCTCTCCAATATTCATGTGATCAGCAAGAACCCGCCGTGTAACGAATTGAATGTTATATTCTTTTGCTTGCGCCAAGGTAGCTATAAACATATTGTTCTCCTATATTTTAATTGCTCTGTGATTAGCGGATAGGCTACGCCACGCCTCAATCTTTGCTTCTGCTGCGACTCTTGTGAATCTGTTTTTTTCATCTTGAGCTATAGCTGTTCTCATTGCCTCAAGGTGTTTATGGTATCGCGGATCAGCGTAAGCCTCACGCTCTTGTGCGCCGACAGGCAAATCCTTGTGTTCACTCATAATCAACGCCTTCAGAGACTTGCGGAATTCTTCCAAATAAATACGGTTAGCCCTAGATTGTGCCGCCTGTGTAGCGTTGTCGCGCAAGTAATCTATAGCTTTTTCTATGTCATCATCTGTAATCATTTATTCCTCGTCATCATTGTGCGGGCTTTGTTCCCAATATCTCTTGGCGGTTACTTTGCCATAATCAGCGAATCCCATTGTTTCTTCAAAAAATGCAAATTCATTCCCTCGCTTGTGAAGTAAAATATGATGCCGTTGACATAATGGTATAAGATTGCGGTCTGTTGCTTTCAGCCCCATACCTCTAATTCCATCCCAAGGCTTCATTAAATGATGCGCTTGCACAGCCCCAAGACAATCACCTTGGGCGGTCAAACAACATGGAAAGGAGTGTATCCAATCCATGTGCTTTTTATTGACATACCGTTTTGGTTTTATGCGGGTTCGCTTTGCCATCACTAAAATGGGATATCATCATCAGGGGTTTCAGATGGCTCTGCTTCTTTATCTTTGTATTTTTCAACGGAATCTTTTGCGGGGGCAAAGCTCATGCGAGTGTAATCATTGCCGTTTTTATCAGTTCGCTTCCTACCCCATGCCATATGTTTTTCTCCATTCACTTCTACCTGACCAGAGATATCCCAATCTTTATCCTCAGATTTTTCATCATTAACATATAGGACACCAACCTGTTTGTGGACTTCATATATTGTCATGTTCTTTTTAGATGTAATTGTTTTGATAATAACAAGCTCATGGTCAAGCCCATCTATATCAACCTTGCCCTGCCTTACTATTTCAGAATTGTTAGCGGGGAAAAGGTTGCCAGAATTTTCATATTTATTATCCATTATATCAACTCCTGTTGCCTTGGATCATGTGTCAGTGGTTTCCACGTTATATCGACTAATTGATACTGACCACCGAACTTGGATTGATGCATCTGGCCTGATGGCTTCAATGCCTTTAGTTCATCAATAGACATTTCCATAATATCTTCATTATGAAACAATCTTAACCCGCCACGTTGAATAGCGGATTTAATTTCATAGTCGCGTATGGAGACAAATTTGCCTTGCCACAATTTTTTAACTTGCTTTGTTTTCATTGGTCATCCCCAGCGCATCAATTCGTGTTATCCAGTTTTGCTTTGCTTTATCAGTCATGTCTTGTGAATCAACAACATCACCCCGCACACGATTTGCTTCTTTAATGTTAGCGTCAGTTTTATTAGCATCATTTTTCATACGCACACCCCAAGTCTCTATCTCAGTGAAGGTTTGATGTACCCTGTTTTGGTTATCGAATATGCGGTAAGGTGCGCCAGAATAATCAAAGTCCAAATCATTTAACGCAACTGTTTTGCGGGGCGGTGATACCTCAGTAGAATTTCTACCACTGGCAACATTGCCGTCATCCTCAAAATCAGCTTCAAGGTTTAGCATCGCCTGTATGTGGTAACGCCTCATGTATGTAATGCCAGAGCCAATATCTTGCGGCTTGCTATTTGATCCGCCGATGACCGTCTCGCTCCGCAACCATTGCTTGCTTTCTATGTGGAACAAGGTCGTGCATAAGTAAGTCAAGTCACCTACAACTTTAGTCGTGTAGAATATTTCTAGCTTTTCATCTCGCAATGAATTGGTGCAAGCGTAGAAAATATCATCCAGTGTTGAAAATTTATGAGGCTTCCCATCTTTGGTTTTGTAATAGCTGTTGACTCCATTTTTTTCCAAGGGCTTGAAGTTGTCCCGCGCTTTGTATAAGGCGGTCAATAATGTTGAAATGTCATCTGATTGCATCGTGGTTCTCCATTTGCCAGATGTCTTTGGCAATACGTTTCATGGTATCGCTCCACATCCAGTGGTCTAGGTCTGGGTAAACAAGCTGGCAACATTCTACAATATCATCAGAGTGTGATAGTACACGCTCCAATGATTTACTTGCCAACTCAACTTGACGAAGCCAGTAGTCAACTCTTTCCACCCTGTAGGCTCTGACTTCTTTGGTGGTAACGTAATCAATCCAAGGTTCGCAACCTGTGCCAAGCGCATAAATTGATGCCTGTCGGCTGGCTGTTTGTGCAAGCTGTGATACTTGCCGCCCAACTGTTTTGGTATCTCTTACCTTGTCTTTGTAGAGTAAATCATAGTAGCCCACGAATGGCGTTTGTATATCGCCAATCCTCACAACTACCTTGCCCTGTTCTGACTCAGGCTGTTCTCCCAGCCCTCTGTAGAATTGTGCGCCTTGCTTCACATAGTCCACTATGGCTTTGCGTTCTTTGGCAACTTTTTCTGCATCATGAGTGTTTATGGATTTGGTGTGGCTGTCATCAAATACTTTGTGCGCCAAGTTAATAAGGTCATCAACCTTCATGTCTGGGTTAAACGCTGCTTTGGTAACAGCCCTGTCTACACTAGAGCCACGCCATGCTGACGCGCCAGCCTCACCGTCACTAAACCCGCCTAGCTTTAAAAGACATAACGCGGGTTGCTGTATCCAGCTATTTATGGTGCTTGCGCTTAAATGTCCTATATTGTGTTTTGCAAATACATCTGTCATTGTCTGTTATTACCTGTCATTAGTTTGCATTACCTTACATTACGCAGCTATTGTTTACAACCCCAAAATGGGATAGATAAAAAATATCTATTTTGTTAGAATGAGTAATGACTTTAAAATCATATTTAAAAATGAAGGGTATCAAGCCTGATGATTTCGCAGATTCGGTTGGGTTTTCCAAGGGCGGCGTATTGAAATGGATAAGCGGAGAACGCTATCCTCGCCATGAGGCGATTAGCAAAATAATGGAAGCAACAAATGGTGCGGTCACGGCGAACGATTTCCAAGAACAAATACGGAGCCATTAAAACTGTTGTTGATGGCATCACGTTCCATTCTAAAAAAGAGGCGGAGCGTTACAAGATATTGGCCTTACTTGAATCGCAGGGCAAGATTGATAACTTGCGGCTGCAACCTAGAATCCCGCTGATGGTGAATGGAATAAAGATTGGGCATTATGTAGGGGATTTCCAATATACACATCACGGCAAGCAAGTTTTAGAAGATGTAAAAAGCGTGGCAACGCGAACCCCTGTCTATAAAATTAAGAAAAAGATTCTTGAGACTTATGACCCACCTGTAGTCATAACAGAGGTTTACTGATATAATGCAGTAGTCAAAAGACACTCACCAACCCATCAGGGTTATCAAAAAAGGTAATCTGATGGTCGTTGCTGAAGTGTTGACAGGCATTGCACTGGTTCAAAAATCAGTGGAGTTTATAAAATCAAATATTCAAACAGCAAATGATATTCGTGACATTGCGGGTTCAATAGATGACCTGTTCGCTGGCGAGAAACAAGTTCAGCAAGCCCGAAATAAAAAATCTGGCGGAGTTGGGCTAGGTGACCAGTTTGGTGTTGATACAGTCGCAAAAGAAATGATTGATGCAAAAATTGCGGCTGAACACTTACAAGAAGTAGCGACCATGGTTGATATGCGCTTTGGTCACGGCACTTGGGCTGGCATCATAGCTGAGAGAGCCAAGCGTATCCAAGAGGCCAAGGAAGCCGCTGCCGCTGCCAAGCGGAAAAAGTTAAAAGAGGATAGGGAGTTTGAAGAAAACTTAAAACAGTGGATTATGGCTGGGGTTGTATTGGTTTTAGCGTTAGGTTTATTCGTTGGATTATTTACGGTGATTATAAAATGACACAGAAAAAATTACAAAGCGGTTCAAGATACGAGCAACATGACCTTGATGGAGATGGCATTGTGACTGATGAAGAAATAGCCAGAGAGGAAAGAATGATTAAGCTGGAAAACGCAGACAAGATGCAAGACCAGCAACGACTAATCTGTTGGGTAAGCGTAATATCAAGCGCGGTTTGTATTCTATTAGTCGTTTCCCCGCTTATAGGCGACCAGAGAGTGCCACTGGTCACATCATTGCTGTCAACCTATGTGGTTGCGAACATGGGCATCGTGGCGGCGTTTATGGGAGCCACAGCGTTTACCAGAGTAAAAGAGAATGGAACGCAATCATAAAGAATGGCAAGCATTGGTCGCGCAGTTCAAATCTCGTATATCTGCGCTGAAGGTTTTGGTACAATCTGAATATGAGCAGATGGAAAAACAGAAAAAGGCCAGTGCCGAGGTACGAAAAGCAGACAGCAAAAGTGCATCACAACCATGAGTGCAAAGTTTGCGGTTCACATCTAGCCTGTCATTCGTTTGATTTTGGGCGGTCATGGTATTGTTCTGACCACAAAGAACAAGGGCGGCTCCACCAACCACGGTAAGGAACCGCCCCGCTAAACAGGGGAAATGAGTAAACCCTATTTAGCTTTTCTTGCCGCGCAAAACATAATCATGTTCAATGCGGCCTAGCTCTGGATTACCACACTTCATAGGCGCAATCCAAGTGTGCTTTGTTACATTGCCTAACTTATCCCATTGGGTTGCTCTCCAATGTCCACGCCGCCAATGTTCTTTTTTCGGGCTACCTGTGCCTGTAAGAATGCCGCGCCGCAAAGTTTGGCATCGTTTTGGCAAATCAATAAACACAGTGCGGTATTCATTTTCTGGAACCCGCCCCCCAAATCGAGTGTGCTTTACATTCTTAGTGGGCTTGGTGTCCTCTAGTACGATATGGTCATAATTCAAAAACCCCAAGGCAACAATTAAAAATCGTAAATCACCTTCAATGGCTGTAAGTTCATGTTTGGTTTTTCGTACCATCCAATCTCTGCTCCAACCTGTACGCCACATTTCATCACTGGTGTTTAGGTTTGGTGATTGGGCAACAAGCACTCGTTTAGAAAACCAATCAAGTTCATTTGAGTAATCACTTGCGTTTTCATCATAATAAAAAGGGAATATCAAATGCCGCATTGCTTGTTTTTGTATTACGCTCAATTCCCTTGGGTCAGGCTTATCAAGGTCATTGTCCAACTCAGGGCTTAATGTCCACTCATAATCTATTTCAATGTCATTACTAAAATAAAAGCTAGTGCCATTAGGCCAAACGCCTGTCTTGCCAGTTTTGTCGTCAATAAACTCAGTCACCGCCGTAAACATAAAGTGTCCGTTTAGGCGTTGTATCAAATACCCTACCTTAAAAGGTGCGTCGTTTTCTTCGTAAAACAATTTGTCTGTGTACTTTTTTTGGTAAGCCGTTTTAAGTACATCAACTCTGTGATATTCATTCCACTCAATAAACATAGTCTCAAATGGCGGTATTGCTCGTTGAGCCATCTTAACTAAGTTGCGGGGAGTATCTAAGCTGGAATAAGCGCAATGCTCAACCAGTTTTTTGTCAAGCACAAATCGTTGTGCGTCAATCATGGTGCGTTGCAATAGTCTACGATTGCCTTCTGTGTATCTGCCTTTTTTGTAAAGGTGTATGCCTCGCTCTGGATTAGCCAATGCCGCCAAAAAAGTATTTGCTAAATTTGGTTCATTATCTTCAATCATTTTGGTCTCCGTGGTTTAAAGAAAGAATAGTATCGGGAGTGAACAAAACATTGCCATCCCTAATACGCCCATTGTAATTTTAAAAGCTGACATCATCATACATACTCCCAATGAGTGCCAGCCTGTTTCAGCCAACGCACCGCTGTTTCAAAATCAGGTGCGCCAGCCTTTAGTGTAGCATTGATGGCGGTAAGCCTCTCAGCTTTCTCACGCCTCGCATCCTCATCTGCGATGATCCGCAAACCTTGCAGTTTTGCAGCGTAATTTTCAAATGTCCAACCCTCTGTATTCCTAGGTCGTACACCGTGGACTTCCTTGAATGTATCACTGTAGGCTTGCGCCATATCTTCAAGGGTTGCGGCTCTAATATAATCAGTCATTTTTTTCTCCGTGGCTGTGTAGATTATTTTTTATTTTGTATAATCTTTTTGAATGAATAGTTGATGCTGTTGTTGGCTTGAGTCAGCTTTGCGGTATCGCCAGCGTTTGCGGCGTTTACAGCTTTGATAATTGCTGCGGCTGCTTCCAAAGTCCAAAAATCATCGTGCTTGTTAATCATTTCAATCTCCGTGGTTTTCGTTGCTTACCCATTATATATCGCACGCCTGTTTACCATTGTCAACACATAAAATGAAATAAATGAAAAAAATCTTGCGATAAAATATTGGCTGGGTTTATGTTGTTTAACCACGAATGACCAAAGGAGCGAACATGAGTTGGGATGCAGTAGGGCTAGCGGCTAAAGCCAAGTGCCAGAACCCGACCGCCAAGTTGGTATTGATTATGATAGCCAACTACGCGGATGAAAACTTTTCCAGTTACCCTTCATACAAGAAGCTATCAGAGCTTTGCGGCTGTGATGAGCGTACCATACAGAGAGCTATTAAAAGCCTTGTGGCGGATGGTATGGTTGAGGTGACGGCTAGGTATAACACTGATGGCAAACAAACTAGTAACACCTACACTCTAAAATTGAGTAGGGGTGACAATATTGCGGGGGTGGGGGTGACAAATATGCCCCCCAATACTATCAGAGATATACAACCTAAT
>VMHT01071041.1_pt1 | contig 49013 bp, 44 predicted proteins | sample 4693611 | NCBI WGS metagenome assembly VMHT01 (sample SAMN12280063, study PRJNA550983) | marine metagenome | isolation source: seawater sampled from same location over 5 years 0.02-0.2 micron viral filtrate | place: USA: collected off the coast of southern California halfway between the port... ... | reverse complement strand
GTTTTACCAGCTATAAATGCTCTTATAGGATTTTTAGATAGAAACAAATTAATATTAGGTGGTTTTTTAGCCATATTTGCACTTAGATTAGCAAACGATGTTATACCAGGGTTATCAAGAGCAGGAACTGCAGTTGAAACTTGGACAAATACTTCAAAACAAAGAATAAAAGATTTAAATTTTGAACTAGAGAATAATGGTAGAAAATACAAAAAATTAAGTACCGTACAAACATCTGCAACAAATAAAGTATCAAAAGCTTTTAGAGCATCGTTAAAGAAAAGAGGAGTAGATGAAAAAGTATTCTTTGAAAAATCTGCTGCAAACCAAAAAAGGTCTATAACTGCTCATATAAATAGTCTTAAAAAACAAGAAGCTGCAACAGGAAGGTCTATGAAAAGGCAAGTAGCTATTCAAGAGGCAGCGTATAAAAAAATTGTACTATCATCAAAAGTTACAGGTAAAAAAGTAGGAATAAATCTTAATTCTGGCGTTATAATGGCAGAAAAAGGATTAATAAGATTAAAACTTATAGCAGCAAACACTTTTGGAGGTATCGTTGGTTTTGCACAAAAAGCCGCAATAAAACTTAGATTTTTAGGAGTTGCCGCAAACTTTGCAATGGGAGCCTTTTTTGCTTACTCTATTGGTACTATGTTCTATGATATGTTGCCTGGAGTTGCAAAAGCAAAAGAAGCTGTACAATCTTTAAAAGAGAAAACAGAATCTTCAAGAGAAGAAGCAGAAGAGTTAAATAGAGCAATAAACGGTTTTGAAGTAACTAAATTAAAAGCTATAGGTGATACCATAAGAGAAGGTGTTGCACCTATGATGGAAATGGCAAATGCTCTGGAACACTTATCAAATATATTAGCACAAACAGATATTAAAACTTTAGGAGAAGTAACTGTTGAAAAACTAGAAAAAGACTTGTTAGATGCAAATGTGAACAATGCATCAAGAAAAGAAGCCTCAAGTATTATGCTGGAACAAGTTGTCAAGGCATTAAGAACTAGTAGAACTGCAGGTAAAGGAGCCGAAGGCTCTAGTGCTTTAAATGACTTTATATATGCCGCTTTAGACCAAGTTAGAGCTAAGGAAGCTGCAATGCAAGGAGCAGAACCTGACGAACTTAGTTCATATGAGGCTGGCATGGAAATATCGGCTGTATCAGGGGCAATAGCAAAAGTAAATGAAGCTTTAGATAATATGGCAGGCAAAAAATCAGATTCAGCTGAGTTTCAAAATGGAATGAACGATATTAAAACAGCTTTACTAGATGTAGGTATAGGGTTTGGTTCATTTTTTGAAGAAGTAAGGGAAGGAGACCAAAAATTAATAAAATTAACTGCTATTGGTCAAGCTTTATTTACTACTTTAGATAAAGGAATAGACCCAGTAAAAACTCTTGTTCAATCAATATCAGATATGAAAGAGCCTATTGATAATTTACAAGAATTAATAAATTTATCACTACCAAAACCAAATGAGTTTGGAAAAATAGGAGCAGCTTTGGGACAAGTATTTAATCAATATGATGCAGCTCTTGATGTAGTAGGAGATAATAAAGAAGATAATTTATTGTTTGAAAAATTATTAACCGAAGCAGAAATAGAACGAGCAAGAAAATTAGGATTTAGTTTAGAGATATCAAAAGTTGCAAATACGCTTCTAAAACTAAGATTAGGTCTTACTGAAGAAGAAGCAGCACTTTTACTAGACAATAGAAAATTAGTAGCAGATACCTATGACATATTAAATAAACAAGCAAAACTTCAAAAAGCCATGGGTAATTTACATAAGGTAGAAACAATGCTTTTAGGTCAATTAAGTGATTCTCACACAAAAAGACTTATAACAAGTTTAAAAATTGAAAATACACAAAAAGAAGCAAATGCACTTGGTGCACAGATTTTAGCTAGAGAGATTGAGCTAACAAATTTACAAGATGACCAGCAAGATACTTATGAAAAACACACACAAGAATTAATTACTCAAAAAGAAGTTATGGAAGCACAACTAACTGTGTTAAAAAATCAACTTGATGGATTTTTCCAACTTAGAAAAACTATGGTAGAAAGCTTTGATTCTGCTGGAAACACTGCCTTAACAGATATAATTGATGGCGGCTCAGGAACTGATGCTATTAGAAAAATGGCGGAAAGAATAAAAAAAGATGTCGCTGGTAATGTTGCAGGAAGTATCATGGAAAGAGCAACGGGTGGACTAAAAGGTTTACTAGGAATGGGAAAAGAAGACACAGTAAAACTGACTCCTGAAGCTTTGGCAATAAAGCAGGTACATGATGACCATGTAGTCCAATTAGAATTAGTACTACAAAGACATGCTCAGGCTTTTGACAAGACTATGAAAATGGATTTAACTAATCTTACCAATTTAGAGAAAGAGTATAATGACTTAACAGATAATGATACTTTATTTAACGATGATTATGGAGTACATAATAAAACAGGAGATGAGAAGGGCGGTTTCTTTAGTAAGATATTCGGCAGAAAAGATGAAGACGGAGAAGGTGGCGGTATTATCAGTGGATATATCGATACAGTAAAGAATTCTTTTGGAGAAATATTCGGAGAAGGCGGAGCTTTTCACAAAACAGGTATGAATTTATTTGGCGGAGAAGAGTCTGTTTTTGGTAAACTAGGTAAATCACTATTTGGAAAAGATGGAGCATTAGGTAAAATGTTCGGTGGTAAAGAAGGTGGATTTATGGGCGGTCTAGGTCAGATGTTTGGTGGTGGCGCAAAAGCTGGTGGAGGATTCTTAAGCAGTCTCTTCGGCGGCGGTGGCGGCGGAGGAGGCATTATGGCACTTCTCAAACCTCTACTCAGTATGATACCTGGTATCGGTCCTTTACTTTCTATACTACCATTTGCAAAAGGTGGTATTATCGGAAATAAATTAGTAGGATTAGCACAAGGCGGAGTAATGCCAAGATACGCAAAAGGCGGAGTGGCAACACAACCTACTTACTTAGTTGGAGAAGGAAAGCAAAATGAAGCAGTAGTACCATTACCAGACAATAGAAGTATTCCAGTAGACTTAGGAAAAGGTACTGGAAATGAAAATAATGTATCTATCAATGTCAATATGGCAACTGGAAAAACAGATACTAAGTCAGACGCAGAAGATGGAAAACGATTAGGGGCGGCTATTAACGCAGCAGTAATGAATGAGATAGAAAAACAACAACGCCCAGGCGGAATGTTAGCACAAGGATAAGATATGGCAATAGGATTTGATGTAGGCGGCACACTCGGAGTAGTGGCACCAGATAAAGGATTTAGTAGAAATAATGAACCAAAAGTTCATATAGCAGAGTTTGGCGATGGCTATGAGCAAAGACTCGCACATGGTATTAATAATATTAAACAATCTTTTAGTGTATCATTTGCAAACAGACCAAAAGATGAGATAGATGATATAGTTGCTTTCTTTGAAAGTAAGAAAGGAGCAACTGCATTTAACTTTATTTTTTCTGATAGTAATGCAGGCGGTAATGAAGAAACAGTAAAAGTAGTTTGTGAAACTTGGGACCAAACTTGGGACTATGACGATTTTTATAGTCTATCAGCAACATTTAGAAGAATATACGAGGCATAATGGCAGATAAACCACTAGTAGAAGATTTTCAAAAACTTGACCCAGGCTCAGAACTGATACATCTCTATGAACTAGAGTATGAGAAAGGAGAGTTTGTATACTTTCATAGCGGATTAGAAGAAGATTTAAGTACTTTACATTTTAGAGACTATGACTCACCAAGTACAATTAGAGAGTATGTTGCACTACCTATAAAATCAGAAGGATTTGAAACAAAAAATGATGGTGCTATGGCAAGACCAAATATACTCATAGCAAATATAAATACAGTATTTAGCAATGCAATTGGAACATTAGACTACAACGATATCCTTGGATTAAAATTTATTCGTAGAACAACTCTGAAAAAATATCTAGATAATGGGTCTGGAAGCAGTTCAAACCCACCTACAGAATATCCTAGACAAGTCTGGATTATGGATAGAATTAAGACAAGAAGCAAAAGTTATGTTCAAATAGAATTACTATCCCCATTTGATTTAGAGACTGCAAAAATACCTGCAAGAGTAATTTATGCAGATAGATGTTCATTTAAATATCAAGGCGCAAGTCCTCATTTAGACAGATGGAAAAGAGAACAAAGTGGGTGTAATTGGCATATAGAAGGAACAGTATATGGAGGCAGCACAGGTAATGGTGTTAAATTTACTGTATTCGTAAATGAAGATGATGAATATATAGTGCCTTCAACAACAAGTTTTATAACAGTAGGCTCCACAAGTTTTAGTGCTACAAAAGATGCTTATTATAGAAATACTAAAACTTCTGCAAGATTTAATGCAGATGGAGGCACTAGTAGTGTAACTGTAAGTAACTACTGGCAAGCAACAAAATCTGGAGTTCTTGGAACACCTTCAGATAGTAACTCTAATTATAAAAGAATAAGAGTTTACTCTACATATAACCACGGTACAGAATACTTTACTTACGTTGATGATAGAGATAATGATTATGTAGTATTTACGGATAATGTATCTACTTCAGAAACTTATAATAAAACATTACTATGGAAAGCTGACCAGCCTAGTGAAAGTCAAGCACCTGGATATACAAAGTATTGGAAAAAAGGAGACTTGTGTAGTAAAACCACTACAGGATGTAAAATGAGATTTGGGTTTGCTCCTAAAAGTCTTACTAGTACCACATCAACAGGTAAAGCAGCAACAAACACAAATGCTGTGTTACCTTTTGGAGGTTTTCCAGCAGCGAGAAACTTTAAATGATTGATAGTATATTTGAGCATGCTGCAGAATGTGCCCCGCGCGAGTGTTGTGGACTTGTTATACAAGATGGTAACAACAAACGATATATTCCCATGGAAAATATTTCTGAAAATGAAAATGAGTTTGAAATGAACCCATTAGCTTTCGCAACAATTCAAGCTATTTCGAAAATATTATATGTAGTCCATAGTCACTATGATGAAGATTGTCATCCAAGTGAGCATGATATTAATAACTGTAACGAGATTGGCATACCATACTTTATCGTATCGTATCCCGACAAAGATTATACAATTTTAGAGCCAAAATGACAAGAACAATAAAATTAAAAGGAAGAATGGGAGAACTCTTTGGAAAGGAGCATAGATTGAATGTAAAAACAATTCAAGAAGCTATGCACGCCATTGATGTAATGAAAGGAGGACTTCGTAGATATATTATGGAGTGTACTGATTTAGGTATAAAGTTTACTGTTCAGAGAGGAAGTGAAGTAAAGGCATATGCAAAAGAAAACATAGATGACTTTATCGGAGAACAAGATATAGGAAATTTTTTAGATGATGACGATATAATTATTACTCCTGTTCCTGCTGGAGCGATTTTTGGTAAACTTGTTAAAGGTTTATTCAAAGTTATAGCAGGAGCTTTACTTATATGGGGAGCTATAGTAACAGGAGGAGCATTAGGGTACGCTATAGGTGCTATGGGAGCAATGTTAGCATTACAAGGTATTATAGACATGGTGATGCCAGACGCTGACGGAAACGATGAGCCTGAAAAGTCTTCTTTGTTTAACGGACCAGTTAATACAACAAAAGTAGGGGTACCTGTACCTATGGCATATGGTAGAGTAGAGTGTGGTGGAGTTGTTACAAACTTTGGTTTTACGAAAGTTAGAAAAACAAATTCTACTGGATATACAAAAGACGCTTTTGGCGATGTAAATTTCGAGGCATAATATGGGTTGGTTATCAAGTATGATGAAAATAGCAACGGCAGTTGCAGAAAACGAAAAGAGTGCAGAAGATAACAACTCACTTGCTAATATTGGTACAACTACCTCTGGTGGAGGCTCAGGGATTACTTATCATCAAACAGCAGTAATTTATGATGCATTATCAGAAGGCCCTATTGAAGGTTTAGTAGATGATGGTGCAAGTATTAAACTCGGGGGAAACCAAGCATTTAATTATGGGGATAAGGACATAGTAGCTATTTTAGATGCTACAGATGTTAGTTATGTTGCTTCAACAGGAGTTGTAACTGACCATAATACTCCTTCTTTTATAAATTCAGCAAATACAGCACAAGGCAGTAGGGATGTATTAATTGTAGGAGGCTCAAAAAGAGGAACAATCAATACATCAGTAGGAAATACCATTATTTCAGGAGCTTCAGGATTCACCTTTGCTTCTTCAGATGTAGTTCCAGACGGAACTAAAAAACTTTTACCACATATTAGAATTACAGGAGCAGGGCCCGATGGAGGAGATTTTACTGCTCGTGTCACAGAGTTTATCAATACTGCAGCAGTTCGAGTAAATCTTAGACCTTCAAAAAATACAACAAATGCAGTCTGTAAACTAGACTATGTTGGAACTGTAACAAGTTATAACCCTTCACAAAATAAAGTAACAATAGCAGCAGGTGGTGTAGACACAAGTAATACAACAGCAACGCTTAGTACTCCAACAAGAACAGCAACACAAAAACCTCTAGCAAAATACGATAACTTTTTATGGGCATTTAGACATGGTACTAGAAATCAAACTTATCTGCCGACACCAGCAGGTATCGGTAGTGCTTCAGTCGCATACAGAGTAACAAATGGAAACTTAGATACCGTACCAAATACAGGATATCCTACTTGGACAGAACAAGGTAAAAGATTAGGAAAAACAGACAATCCTCCTTATACAGGAACAGCGGGTAACTATGTTGCATCAGGCAGCGGTGGTATGGGAGTATCTGACCCAGGTGAAGTTGATTTAATTAGATTAACTTTTAACTTTCCGCAAGGATTGAACGCTTACAAAGCAGACGGTAATAAGATAGAAAAACAAGGGGCGATATATAGAATTAGTTTAGTATACGAAAGAAATGGAACAGAACATACAACAATATTAAATGGGCAGTCAAGTTATAGTAGTGTAAGCAGAAAATATGGATATAATTATAGTGCAGGACATAGAGGTGGAGTTACTGTTGGAACAGCAATTGTAGCTGGTACAAAAAGAAACTTTAACTATATTTATGAGTTTGATATTAGTAAATTTCAACCGTTTGATAACTATACAATAAAAGTAGAAAGAATAAATGAAGTAAATGGTCAAGAGGGTAATTGGGCATGGAGTTCTTCTGCTACTTTGCAAAGTATTGAAAATATTATAACAGATAAATTAAGTTTTCCTTATACAGCATATGCAGGAGTTATTGTAGATGCAAAAGATTTCACATCTATACCAAAAAGGTCATATGAAATTAGAGGATTAAAAGTAAAAGTTCCTACAAACTATTTTCCAAAAGAAGAAAAAACAGGGGCAGGACTTAGAAGAACAAGTGCAGCTTATACAAGAAATGTAACAAGTGGTGCAGATACTTCAGCATATGTAGATTGGGACGGTAACTTTAGAGGCGATAAGAAAACATTTTCACCTTCTCATGTAAATTACGAACCAGTATACACAAGTAATCCAGTTTGGATATTTATGGATTTAATGACTAATCCTCGTTATGGGTTAGGACAACATATTGACCCTGATTTTGACTTCTCAATGATTGATAAGTATACTATGTACAGCTTAGCAAAATATTGTGACGAACTTGTACCTGATGGAAAAGGGGGAGTAGAACCTCGCTTTGAGTGTAATATTTATATACAAAAGAATCAAAATGCTATAAAAATATTAAAGAACTTTAGTACTACAATGAGAAGTATGTTAATATGGTGGAATGGGCAAGTAAGTCTTGGTGCTAATATTCAAAAAGGTGCAATATACACATTTACAAAATCAAATGTAATTAATGGAGATTTCACATACCAAGGCACTTCTAGTAGATTTAGAAATAATCAAGTTGTAGTAACTTGGAACAACCCAGAAAAATCATACAAGCAAGATGTTGTTACTGTCGAAGATAGTGACGATATAGCTAAAACAGGAAAAATAAAAAGTAAGAATGTTACAGCTTTTGGTTGTACGTCAGAAGGTCAAGCTATAAGATATGGTAAATGGCACTTAGCAGGAGAGCTAAAAGAGAAAGAAATCTGTAGTTTTGAAACAGGTATTAATGGTGGTATGCTAAGACCTGGAGATGTAATTAATGTACAAGACCCAGACTTAACAGATATAGTTGCAAGTGGTAGAGTTACAACAACATCTTCTTCTACAACAACAGTAGTTAAGACTGACCGTGATATAAGTGGATTTTTAAATCAAAATGACAACTTTGACTTACATTTAATCTATCCAAGCGGAGGTGCTTACTTAACTCAAACTTCTGCTACTATAAACTCTACTAATTATAGACAAGGAGATTTAGTACTACTCGACGAAAGCGGAGCATCTATTGATACAGAAGCAAAGGCATCAAACTGTAAAGATGATGCAGGAGCTGCAGTACAGTTAACATGGTCAGAAGAAACTAGAATAGAAACAAAACCTATTTCAAACTTTAGCTCTAGTGCTATAACTGTAAGTAGTGCATTTTCTTCCGTTCCAAATGGAGAGGTAATATATACTGTATCAGGTCAAAAAGCAGACGGCTCAAGCGTAGCTGGAAGTTTAAAACAGTACATGATAACTTCTATTAAAGAAAACTTTGAAGAAATGACTTTCTCTATAAGTGCTGTAGAATATGATATATCAAAATTCGACTCTATAGATAGAGGATATATCATACCTAATATACCTGATGTAATGAGACCTCCAAGAGATTCAGACGCTGTTCCAGAGCCTCAAGAAGTATTCTTAGAAGTAGTTTCTAGTGGACAAGGAGACATAGGTGCAGAAAATGGAAGAGATTTATTAGTAGAATGGCAACATCCTACTAACGGTATACAAGACCCAAATGGTGATAATGTAGACGATGTCTATGAACACTTAGCAGCTTATGAAATAGCGCATAATGCAGATGAAGGAGATGTGCCAGGTAAGTTCTTAAGAGAAACTATATCAAGCACGAATACTACAAGTTTTAGAATAAAAGATTTAGGAGTTACAGGAGAAGTAATAGTTAGAGTAAGAACTGTAAACTCTATTGGTGTTACATCATCTTGGGTACAAAGAACTATAGAAATTAATGAAGATAAACTATTACCTCAAAATATTCCTGCAGTTGGATTTGGACTTAATGGAGGTATTGCTCGTGGCGGTATTTTAAGTTGTCCAATTGATGTTAATACTTCAAATGGTACAGTTACTTTTGCTTCAAGTACTTACACATATACACCACCTAATCCTGGCTTACCAGTTATAAATGTTGTTTCTTCAGGAAATACTACTGCGACAACTCAGGCAAACTTTAATAATTTAGGAAATGGAGAAACAGGTTATTTATATTTAGACTACGATGGAAGTCTATCAAGAGGGGAAACACGAACAGATTTATTACAACCAGTATTTTTCCAAACAGAAGAAACAACAGAAGATGCAAATGGAGTAGAAAACTATTTCCAATATGCAACAAGATTAGGAGAGTCTAATGAAGACTTTACACAATTAAGTGGTACTGTATCAGTAGCTGCTTCATCTGTAGATGTTAGTGGTACAGGTACAACATTTGATGTATCTGCTACAGGTTTTGAAGCAGGAGATGTTATAATTATTGGTGATGCAGGAACAACTAGATTTATAACTACTGTTGGTCACATAGAAAGTAATACTGCTTTGAGTTTAACAACTGCTCCTACAAGAGCATACAACAGTGTAAATGTATTCAGACAGACACTTAGAACTTCAAATGCAAATGACTCTATACTTGCAGCAGTAACAAATACTGGAGGAGTTTTCTCATTAGTTAACTTTTCTAGTGGTAATAGAGGTGCCGATGCTTTTACAATTAATGGAACCAATGAAAACCATAACTTCCCTTCATCAGCAGCTGGACTTGTTACAGATTTTTCAAGTTTTACAAATTCATACACAGTTAACAAAGGCACAATAAGTTATGTCTTTGCAAGTTCTGGCTCAACACCAAGTACTTTCGGATTAACAAAATCAGATTCAAACTGTACTTCAGTGATAAACTCTAGCACAGGAGCAATAACAGTTACAGCAATGGCAGCCGATATAGCTAAGATAACAGTTACGATTACAGACAGAGAAACAAATGAAACAATTGCGACAAGAGTTATTTCACTAGGTAAAAGTATACCAGGAGCTGCAGGAGCGGGTACAGACTCAAGAACAGTTAATTTAACAGCAAGTGATTATTCAATCGTATACGGACCGGATGGTACAAATCCAAGCCCTAGTAGTACAATTGTATTAACAGCGACTGCTCAAAATTTCACTAATCCATATTTTAGATTTACAGGAGATGGTATAAGTGATGAAGGAACGTTTACAGCAAACGGCTCAAATACAACCACAGATACAATTAATTTTAGTGTTCCTTCAAGTATAAATACTACTCCACAAACAATTAAGGTTGGTGTAGCAGAAGCAAACCAAACAGAACTTGCATTTGATACAATCACACTTACCTCACTACAACAAGGAAGCCAAGGTACAGATGGTGCCCCAGCATATACAGCTATACTAACTAATGAAGCACATACCTTCCCTGCATCAAATACTGGTGTAGTAAGTAGTTTTGCAAATTCAGGTACAAAAATAGAAGTATATAAAGGAGCAACACAACTTACTCCAGTAGCAAATAATACTACACCTTCTACGAATGAGTACGCAGTTACAACAAGCGCAACAAATATTACACCAGGAACATTTCAGTTATTCAATTCAGGAAATAAAAATATTACAGTTGGAAATCATAGTGGTGTTGCAAATGGTACAGACCTTTCAGAAATAGAGTATAGTATTGATATAGAAGATACAGTAACTCTTACAAAAGCACAAACATTTACGAAATCAAAAAAAGGAGATGATGGTAGTACAGGAGCAGCAGGTATAAATGGTCTATTAACCAACGAAGCTGCTTCAGCAACAGTAGGTTCCTTCTTTGACTTTAATAACAATACTATAAACTATACAGGAACAGGTGGAGAATTTAAGATATATAGCGGAGCTTCAGAACTTACTTCTGGAGTAGTATATGGGATTAGTGGAGGAACTGTCGGTGCAACTTCAACGACAAAAACACAAAATAATTTAACTCTTACAATTAATAACTCAACAGGAGTTTATTCATTAGCTGGAGGCAGTTGGTCTTCCGATATAGAAAACTTTACAATGACAGGCACGGTAACTGCTAGTTCTATAACTATTGAAAAAGTATACACGATAGATAAAACAACCATTTTTGCAAGCACTAATTTAGTAGCATCAGAACAGGTTTTCAAATACGACAATACAGGAGCAAATCCTAGCCCTTCTACAATTGAACTAAGAGCAACACCTCCTTCTCCTTTTACAATTTTTGGAAGTTACGAATATAAATTCTTAAAATCTACAGACGGTGGAGAGAACTTTAGTACTATACAAGCACTTTCTACAGATAACACAGTAAATGTAAGTGCAGGTGCTATAAGTTTAGGTGCTGAAGTATTTAAAGTAGAAGCATATTCTGCTTCGTCTTCTCCTGGAGGTCAATATATAGTAGATGAAGATGAGCTTACAATTTTAAGAGTCAGAGATGGTGCTACAGGAGATACTGGTAATAGTATTATAAATATTTATAAATTTAGTAGTACTGAACCAGACGCACCAGCTGCAGGCACAGCAAATCCGCCTTCAGGTTGGTATACTAGTATTGTAACTGCATTTAGTAATGGCAGTGGAATACTTTGGGTTTCTGTTGGTAATAAACCTGCAGGAAGTTCAACAATTACATGGAATGACCCAATAAGATATGTTCAAAACTATGGAGATATAGGAGGAACAAAACCACCTTCAGACGCAAATAAATTTGAAAAAGTAGATGATTCAGAACAAGGACGTTGGAGATTTAAAATAAATGGCGGGAATGTTGAAGATGTAGATGTATTTGATTCTACTGAAAGAGGAAAACTTGCTAACTTAAGACTAGGTAAAGCACCTGGTAATGCAAATATAAGTATTCAAAATGATAGTATTCTTGAGGCAGATATTGTAGGCTCTAATAAAGTTTTTAATGCTGGACAAAAACCAAATAAAACAACTTTTGCAGATAATTCAACACAAGGAGTATTTACCCTAACTTTAGATGGTACGAATAGTACTGTTAATGTATTTAATAGTACAGAAAGAACAAAACTTGATAACTTAAGAAATAACAAATTACCTGGCGATGCAACTAAAACATTAGAAAATACAGCAGACTCACAGGTAAAAGCAGATGACGCAGAGACAGCAGCTAAACTGCAAGAGTCTACGCATAGATTTACAGTACCTGCTAATAGTACAGATGGAGTATTTACTTATAAAATAGGCACAGGAGGAGGAAACCAAACATATGATGTATTGTCCTCAGACTCTAGAACTAAATTTAGTAGAGTAAAAGAAGGTGTAGACCCACTTGATGCCTCAAAATCCATAAGAAATGAAGGAGTTACTGTAGACTCGAGTGGTATACTACAAGGAATAGGTACTTCATCAATAAAAGTGAATAATACTAAAATTACAATGAACTCTAATGGTTCGTTATCAGGAGCAGGTACAGGTTCAGTAACTATAGGCGGTATAGGAGGAGAAACACCGACACAGATTCAAGCTAGAGCAACCACGGCTGAAACTAATGCAAAAGCTCAAGAAACAGCACATAGATTTACAGTTCCAGCAAACTCTACAGATGGGGTATTTACTTATAAAATAGGTACAGGAGGAAGCAATCAAACATATGATGTATTGTCCTCAGACTCTAGAACTAAATTTAGTAGAGTAAAAGAAGGTGTAGACCCCCTTGATGCCTCAAAATCTATAAGAAATAATGGTATAACACTTGCAGCAAATGGAGTGCTATCAGGCGGAGGTAGTTCAGCACAGGTAAATGTAGGAAGTATAGCAAACTCACCATTTAATACATCAGGAGATGTAGACACAGGAGAGACAATAGCAGTAGGAAGTAAAATAACAATAGATAGAGATAACGAGAGGATACTAATAGAAGACTAATGACAAAGAGAGTAGCTCTAGGTAAACTAGCAACAGTACATACAGTAGATGCAAATGGACGTGCTTCTTCGAGTGCGACAGGATATTATAAGGTCTCAAATGCAGAAGCAATAAGAGTGGGAGCTTACATTAGTATAGATGGAACTAATAATATTGCAGGTACAAATGTAAGAGTGACTCATAAAAATCAAGCTGCATTTGGAGACACTTGGGATATAGTTTTAAGTCATAATATAAGTAGTCAGTATTTACCTAACAACGGCACTTTTTATGCAGACTATAATGAATATGGATTAAAAGTTGCAAAACAAAATGCAAATGTAGACCAAGTAGGGCAAAAGGATTTACTCTTTGATAGTAGAAGCGATAGAAGAGGTGTTATTTATGCACAAGGATTTCAATCTAGTGCAAGTACTGAGGTAAACTTCAAAAGAGGAACTGATTTTTTAAATTACATTCCTTTAATTACTCATGACGAAAAGAAACAAGGATTTAGAAAAGTATTTTCACAAGTAGGAGCTTTAAGTACATTTGCAAATAATGCTATAGCAGAACAAATAGCTTCAAGAGAAGATTCAATTCAACCTATTCGAGCAGCTTCTTTCTATACAGGACAAGGCCCTTGGATAGAAGTCGGAACTTCAAATGTAGTAAGACAATCACTAAATTTATGTGAAGACTTATCTTTTAAAGTTTTAAGATTACCTTGTGCTTATGGCTATATGAATCAACTTTATTATGCAGATGGAGCTAATTATCAACATGCATATACTCCTACAAAAGGAAAGAAAAGAGTAATATCAGGAAAGTTTACAAATAGCACAGCAGGTTTTTCTAATGCTGGGGGACTTTATGTATCAAGACCTGGATATGATGTTGATTCTTGCGAGATAGATGATTTAATACTAGGTACAGATAATGGAGTGGCAGGAATAGCCTATAGAGGAGATGACCAAAAATTAGCTACTAACTATGCCGATGTAATAGGAACAAGTGCTGCAATTCCTTCAATAACTAGTACACTTACTACTACAGGAAATAATCAAACACAAACAGTATCTTTTTATAATCCATACACAGTAGCACCAACCCCATTAGTTTCGTCACCTACTTCTTCAGTAACTTATAGTTCTTCATCAGATAATTTATTTACAAGCTATAGTTTTACACTAGAATCAGCGGCAACGGTAAAATTCAGTTTAGAACCAAGAGTACATTCATTGGCAATTTTTTAATCATGGCAAATAGAGCAGTAATAGGAAAAAGAACAACACCAACCACAATCAGTGATGGAACAACTACTGTAAATGTATTACAAGTAGAATATGATTATATACATTCAGGTGGCTACTACATAGTAAAGGCAGTACTAAGATTAGCAAATGCAGTAAGTTTTAATTCTTCTGCAAATTTAACACTAACAATGCCAGACGGCACTACATATGTAGAAGATGATTGGACATATCAAGGCACAGGTTCTTATCAAACTTACTTTGGTTCAAGTGCTCAGCCGCCAGGAGGAGTACAAGCACCTTTAGTAAGATTAAATGATTATGGAGAAACAGCATATTCTAATACTCCAATTGTTATTGGAGCAGAGGGAGGACGAGGAGCTTTTGTATCTGGAATAAATACTTCTAGTGGAAGTGGTACATCAGCAAGTCCGTATGCAGGAGCAAATGTAATTGGAGTAGATGAAGGAAGATTAGAAAGCACTACGTTTGATTCAGGGGGTCATATTGGCGGAGGACTCTCAGTATATGAAGTACATCAAGGAATACTAACAACAAGTAATACTAGTTATTGGAATGGAAATAGAGGACATACTGGAGTAAATATAACTCATAACTGGGGGAAGAATCATGATGTTTTAACATCTACAAGAGTTCCTGCATATGCCCTAAGATTTTCTAGAGGAAGTTATGGTAATCAATATCAAGCACCTGCTCATAGAAGTATGGCAATGCGTCCAAGAGTAAAACAAGCATACGCGGGAAGAGATTATGTACTAGAGGTAACTACTTCACATAGCTTCGGACAATATGCACAATTTACAGACCCTGGAATATATGGGGGAAGCTCAGAAAACTACTATAATGTAGAGAAAGACAACTGGATTCAAGTAGATATAAAATTAGGTTTTGATTTACAAAATCAAAATGCAAATAGCACAGGGGCTGTAGGCGTTCAAGATAATGGTTATTATGTTAGGGTAGATGCACCACAAACTATTCCTGCAAGTTATAATAACACAACTACAATCAACAACCTTGAGTTTAGCCGACAAGGGTCAACCCAAGGAGATATTGTATCTTTTAGAGCAAAAATGGGATTAACCTTTACGCCCGGTGCAAACACAGGTGGGAGAAGCGATTTTAAATTTGTAGTTACTTTTAGAAATACATCAGGCACAACTTATGGAGTTGATGTAGTAGGAGGCGTTTGGTATGGTTCAAGTGTTCCCTCACTAGTAACAGGACAAAATTCTAAAACCACACCAGATGCAATTGTTGCTTATACTCCTTGGAAAGAGGAAAGCGAAATGATAAATGCTTATACGAATAATAGTGTAACTAGAAAACATTATCAAGTAGCTGCAAATACCGCGGCAAGTAACAATAACACAATTTCAATAGAAGCAATTAATAAAACATACGCTAAAAATTATAATTATTTCGGCGGATTCTTTGAAACAACAACAGGGTATGATGAAAAAATTTATTATGCTTTAATTATATTTCACGAAGAAAACTTTAAAGATGGAGAAAGTTTATGAAAACATGGAACGTATTTTACGACTCAAACAAATTTATTCACTGGACAGTAGATAATGGAATTACTTCTGCTATAATTCAAGAACAAGCAGAGTTAGGACTTAGTCATATAACTGTCGAACAAGATGATGTACTAGATGCAAATAGATACTATGTAAATGATGATGAGGATGGAGTTATTTTAAAATCAACTTTTAATCCTACAATTAGTACATACTCTCCTGCACTAGAAACTCCATTATCTATTACAGGAATACCAACAGGAACTCAAGTATGGATAGATGATGTTTTAAAAACAACAATGTCTGATACGACATTAAATTTAACATTTAACGACCCAGGACAATTTGAGATAATATTTAAAAAAGTAGGCTACTTTGATTATGGATTCGAAGTAGTAACAGCGAGGGCATCATGACAGATATAACAATTACAACAACAGATACTGCAAACGAAAAAAGACAAAAGTATTATACTGACGCAATAGAACAATTAGATAAATTATACCACGATATTGATTCTGGCAAGTTTGGTGACACGGCAAAAACTGGACAATTTTATCTAGCTAGGAAAGCTGTCAAAGACAAATTCCCGAACTCGTAGGTCAAGCATATACCCCTCAAAAATAGTTCTTGACACCACCTCAAGTTTTTGATATAATTTAGCATATAGGAGTACAAATATGGCAGCAGGAAAATATGATATAGTTATCGACCAGGGCGCAGACTTTGCCTTGTCGCTGAGTATTGCCCAAGATGGCACATCAATAAACTTATCAAATCACACCGCAACTGCACAGTTAAGACCTACTCCTACTTCAGATACTTTATCAGCAACATTTACCTGTACAGTTACAGACGCCGCCAATGGAACTATAAAAATGGCGATGCCTTATACTTTAACAGCAAACGTTGCAGCAGGAAAGTATTACTATGATTTAGAATTATTCAATTCATCAGCTTCAAGCATGACTAGATTAATCGAGGGTGTAGCAAGAGTTACACCAAATGTAACAAGATAATGGCAACAACGATAACTATTACTCCTAATAATACAAGCATCAATGCTACATCTCAAAGTACAACTCTAACAATATCTAACGCAATTGCTGGTACAGCTGACGACGCCGCAGGAATTAGTCTCTCTAATCCTGTAGGTACACTAGCAAGTGAAACGACTGTAGAAGGCGCACTTAACTTTCTAGCAAATCAATTCTTTGTCTCAACAACAGCTCCTACATCAAGTACAACAGACTTGGCTGAGGGAGATTTATTTTATGATACTGATGATAATCAGTTAAAGATTTACCGTGAAACATCGAGTGGAAACTTTGAATTTGTCCCTATAATGATAGGTAACAATTCAGCGGACTCAGACACGGTAGACGCAGGGAGCTTTTAATAGCTCGATAGGAAATAATCATGGCACAAACCATTAAAATCAAAAGAAGTAGTTCCACCGCTGCTCCTACCTCATTAGGTGCTGGTGAATTAGCATATTCTTCTAATTCGAAAAAGCTATTTATAGGTCACCCTAGTAGTTCAGCAGTAACAACAATCGGTGGAGATTTGTATGTTGCAATGTTAGACCACACAGCTGGTACTCTTACAGCAAGTTCAGCAGTTATTACAGGCGCAGATAATAAAATAGACCAGTTAAAAACTGGTGCTACAGTAATTACTGGGGCTAATAATACTATAGCAACCGCAGCTTCAGCACTGACTTTAAAAACAACAACAAGCGGAAATATAACAATTACATCAGCAGGAGCATTAGGATTAAATGCAGCTGGTACAGTAACAGTCACTCACGGAGGTACTTTATCTTTAGCCTCACAATCTAACTCAATCACTATCTTAGATGATAATGCAGCAGCGTTAGATATAAATGAAGGCGGTACTTCTTATATTAAATTAATTACCACAAACGGTAGTGAAGAAATTGAACTTGGCAAGAACGTAGATTTAAATGGTACTTTAGATGTATCAAGTTCTGCAACAGTTAATTCTTTATCTTCTAATGGAGCTATATCAGCTGCTGGTAATTTAACAATTAACACAAACAAATTCACAGTAACAAGCGGAGAAGGTAATACAGCAATCGCAGGTACATTAGCAGTAACTAATAATGCGACTTTCTCTTCAAACTTAGAGGTAGACGGACAGTTAAAAGCAGACGGTAATGTTATTCTTGGAGATAATTCAGGAGATACAGTAACAGTTACTGGTACAGCAACATTCACACAATCAGCTGACTTTGATGGTGGACTAACAGTTGCAGGCTCACAAACAGTTGATATGGGCGGTAACAAAATAACTAATATTGGTACTCCAGCACAAGCAACTGATGCTACAACTAAAGCATATGTTGATTCTGTAAAACAAGCACTAGATATCAAAGATTCAGTAAGAGTTAGCTCACAGAGTAATTTAAATGCAACTTATAATAATGGTACTAGTGGCGTCGGTGCAACACTTACAGCAAGTGGTAATGGTGCGGTTTCTATAGATAGCACTAACTTAACATCTGGAGACAGAGTACTTGTAAAAGCACAGACAGACGGAAAACAAAACGGTATCTACTCTGTAACAACAGTAGGTGATGTTGGAAACCCATACGTTCTTACAAGAACAACAGATGCAGACAGTGCAGCAGAAGTTACTGGTGGTATGTTTACATTTGTTGAAGAAGGTAGTGATGCAGATGCAGGTTTTGTACTTTCAAACATAACTGGCTCAGCTTCTATTGGTACTGATACCATAACAATGACTCAGTTCTCAGGAGCTGGTAGTGTTACAGCAGGAAATGGTTTATCAAAATCAGGAAATACTTTAGCTCTAAATGTAGATAATACTACAATAGAACTTAATTCAGATACAGCAAGATTAAAAGGAGTAGCCGCACTACCAGAAGGTACACTATTATATGGTGCAAATGGTGGTAACTCTTTTGCTTCTTTATCAATCGGAACATACGACTCTACACACTCTGTAGGACAAGTATTACAAGTAGGAAACAACGGAACAATAACATGGACTAACACATTAGACGGAGGTACTTTCTAAGAATGGCTCACGTTATTAAACCAAAAAGGTCAGAAACAGCATTATCTGTGCCACAGTCAAGCGATTTACAAACACATGAACTTGCTATGAATGTGGCTGACCAAAAGATTTATACAAAGAAAGCAGACGGCTCAATAGTAACTTTAGCTAGTCATGTACCAGGAGCATTAACAACAGATGACCTAGTAGCTTTCTCGATAGCATTAGGATAAGATTATGGCATCAGCATTTAAAACAGCAACAGGGAATGATATAGGAACAAGTTTATCTACAGTATATACCTGCCCTAGTTCAACAACAACAACGATTATAGGTTTATACCTATGTAATGTTGGTGGCGCAGATATAAATGCTACTGCTCAATTTTATGACGCAAGTACAACTAATCACATCAGTATAGTTCATGGAATAGAAATACCAGCAGGCTCAACACTCGCACCAATCGGTGGAGATGCAAAAGTAGTATTAGAAGCTGGTGATGCAATTAAAGTACAGTCAAACACGGCAAGCTCGATAGACGTAGTTCTATCTTATTTGGAGCAAACATAAAATGCCACTAATCGGTAAATTTTTAGTACAACAAGATTCAATAGGAAACAATAGTGTGGTAGCATCAAAGATAGCTGCAAATGCTATTAGTGCCTCTGAAATAGCAGTTAATTCTATTAGCGCCTCAGAACTTGCTACAAACTCTGTTGGAGCTGCACAGCTACAAGCAACAGCAGTTACAGGCGTAGGAGATAATTCAGTAACAAATGCAGGTATCGCTGCAAACTCAGTAGATTCAAGTGAGTTAGTAAGTGGTTCTATTGATACTATTCATATTGGAACAGGACAAGTCACAACAGCCAAACTAGCTGCTAACGCTATCACTTCCAACGAAATAGCTGCAAACTCAGTAGATACTTCAGAGATAGCCACAAATGCAATCGAAACATTACAAGTAGCTGACAATGCTATAACCACAGTTAAAATTGCTGAAAATCAAATAACAACAGCGAGGATTGCCCAAAATGCAGTTACTGCTCATCATATTGCTGATGGGAGTATTACTTCAACACAACTTGGCGCAAACTCAGTAGACTCTAGCGAACTAGTAACAGGTAGTATTGACACTATACATATTGGAGCTTTACAAGTAACAGGTGCAAAACTAAGCACAAATTCAGTGAGTACAGCAAAAATAGTTGCTGATAATGTTACTTCAAGTGAAATACACAAGAACGCAAAATCAATTCAAGAATTTGGAACTTATGAATATGATGTAACGGTTATTACAAAAACTTCCGCACACGGTGACTACGGAAATGGTAGCACTCTAGGATATAAGTTCGAAGGCAAAGAGTCTCCAGTATTAGTATTACAACCCGGGAATACCTATAAATTTAAACAAGATGACTCGTCAAACGCTAACCATCCTTTCAGATTTTATTTAGAAGCCAATAAAACAACGGCTTATACTACAGGAGTTACAAATAACGGAACAGCAGGAAGTTCAGGTGCATACACAGAAATTGCCGTTACAGACACTACTCCTCAAATATTGTATTACCAATGTTCAGCACATGGTAACATGGGTTGGAAAGCAATAGTAAATAGTTCCAATGTAGGAATTAATAGTGTAGGTTCTACACAAATAGCTGCAAACTCTATTGATAGTTCTGAACTTGTATCAGGTAGCATTGATACTATACATATTGGAGCTTCACAAGTAACAGAAGCAAAAATAGGTACAGGAGCAGTAACTAGTGGAAAAATAGGAGCGGATGCAGTAAGTGGCTCAAAAATCGCTGATGACTCTATAGATTCAGAACATCTTGTAGATGGTAGTATAGATACTGCACATATAGGAAACTTACAAGTAACAGGCGCAAAAATAGCCGCCAATACAATAGCCTTAGCCAATATTGCAGATAACGCAGTAGACGGAACTAAGATAGCACAGAATTCAATCGTTGCAAGACATATACCTACAGCAACAATAACAGCAGACCACTTAGGAGCTAATTCAGTAGATTCAGCAGAGTTAGTAACAGGTAGTATAGATACTATACATTTAGGAAATAACTCAATCACTGCTGCAAAGATAGGTACAGGTGTTATAGATGTAACACATATAGCTGAAAACTCAATAGATAGTTCAGAAATAGCAACTGGTAGTATTGACACAATACATATCGCAGCTAACCAAGTTACTTCAGCAAAAATTGCAACAGACCAAATATTAGCAAAACACATCAATGCAGGTGCTGTTGGTTCAAGCGAACTAGCAGACAATTCAGTAGACAGCGCAGAATTAATCTCTGGCTCTATTGATGCAATACATATAGCAGGCAATGCTGTAACAGGAGCAAAGATAGCCGCAAACTCAGTTGGTAACAGTGAAATATCAGCAAATGCAGTATCAGCTTCTGAACTTAAATCAGATGCATTAGGTGGTCAAACATTCACAGGAAATGTTACACTTTCAGGAAACTTAACAGTAAACGGTACAACAACAACAGTTAATTCAACCACTACAACAATCGCTGACCATGTACTAGAACTTGGTACAGGAACAACAGGAGTTCCATCAAATGATATGGGTATCGTTATGGAAAGAGGCGACAATGATAATGCATTTATGGGATTTGATGAAAGTGGAAACAAATTTAAAATGGGTACTGGTTCATTTACTGGTGCTTCCACAGGCGACCTAACAATAACAAAAGGAACTCTAGTAGCAAACTTAGAAGGAAATGTTACAGGTAACTTAACAGGAACAGCGAGTGCGATTGCAGATAACACAGTAAATGCAAATAAGATAGTCGCAGGAAGCATAACAGCGAGTGAACTAGCAGCAAACTCAGTAGATTCAGCAGAATTAGTGACAGGTAGCATTGATACAATTCATTTAGCAGATGACGCAGTTACTGGAGCTAAAATAGCAGGATTAACAGTTACAGGCCCAAACATTGCAAATAACGCAATAAATGCTAACAAGATTGGTACAGATGTTATCGATGCATCACATATAGCAGCTGGAGCAGTAGGTGCTTCAGAACTTGCCGCAAATTCAGTAGATAGTTCAGAACTTGTTTCAGGAAGCATAGATACTATACATATAGCAGCTAATGCTGTAACAGAACCTAGAATAGCAGCAAATTCAGTAACTGCAGCAAAAATAACAGCTGGAGCTGTAGGTTCAAGTGAACTAGCCGCCAACTCTGTAGACAGTTCAGAACTTGTCACAGGAAGCATAGACAGAATACATTTAGCCGCAGACATAGTAGACGGCACAAAAATAGCAGATGATGTTATAAATTCAGAACATTATGTTGCAGGAAGTATAGATAACGAGCATCTAGCAGACGCCTCGGTCACAACAGGAAAAATAGCAGCCAACACTATTGCTACAGGCAATATGGCTGACAACTCAATAGATGCTACCAAACTTGCAACAGACGCTGTACTATCCAGACATATTGCTGATAACTCAGTAGATTCAGCAGAGTTAGTAACAGGAAGTATAGATGCTACTCATTTATCAACTGGTTCTGTAACAGAAGCAAAACTTGGTTCTAACTCCGTAACAGTAAACAAAATAGCTTCAGGTGCAGTAACAGAACAACAAATAGGCACAGGAGCAGTAACAGTAGGTAAATTAGCTGATAACTCTGTATCAGGTGCTAAAATACCAAATGGTACAATAACAGCAGTAGAGATAGCTGATAATGCTATTACTTCTGCAAAAATACCAAACGCTTCTATCACAGCAACACAACTAGCTGCAAATGCAATTAATAGTGTTGACTTTATACAAGATGCTCTAATTAATACAGCACAATTAGCTGGTAATTCAGTAGCAACTGCAAAGATTCAAGACAATGCTATAGACGCCAGTAAAATAGCAGCAAACGCTGTTGGTTCAAGTGAGATTGCAAATAACTCTGTAACTTCTACACAATTAATAAGTTCAGCTTTATCAGGCAAGTTTATGTCAGGTACAATAGGTTTCACAGGAAACTTATTCTTAGGAGATACTGGAACAGTACAGAACGTAGGCGGTAGCCTTGGTATTCAAGATGGTTCTCCACCACAAAAACTTCATATAGACGAAGTAGCTGGTATGGACGTAGGTACAGGAAGTTCATCTGCAACAACGACATTTACACTAGATAGTTTTGCAACTACTGTATTTAGAACTGCTAAATATGTAGTACAGATTAAAAACACAACAGATTCAGATTATCAAGCATTAGAAATTTTCCTATTCCATGATGGGTCAGATGTGTACTTAACACAGTACGCATCTATATTCGACAATGGAGCACAAGCAACATTTGATGCAGACGTAAGTGCGGGTAACGTAAGATTAAGAGTAACGCCAGCAAGTGGAGACACAATGGCATACAAGTTCATAAGAACAACAATAGAGGTATAAAATGGGACAAAAATTAGATTTTAACATCGAAGACGCAGGTATCAAGATTGACGGTGCACAGGTAGTAGACTCTAGCAGAAACTATCAAGGAACAGTTGCATCAGGAAAGATTGGCTCTGGTACTATTGGAAAAGATAGATTACCTTTTACAATTACAACTACAGCGCCGACAAATACTTCAGGAACGAGTGACGGTCATGTATGGTTTGTCTATTCGAGTTAAAAAATGGCAATATATGTTAATGACAATGGTACATTACGTCAGATATCCTTTCTCGCCATCAACGATAATGGCACAATACGAAGGGTTAATGAAGTATACGTAAACGATAGTGGCGCTCTAGAAGGGCCATTTTCTGTCGTTCATGAAACTTCAAGAAATACAGCAACAGCTAGAACTACCATATCAGGTGTACAGGTAACAGCGTTTAATACGACTACTGGATTTGATACAACTCGTGACACAACAACAACATATAACACAGATAGAGTAACAACATTTGATACGGATAGAGCTACGAATACAAGTAGAAGCACTACTCATAATACGACTACAACATATAATACAACCACTACAACTACAACTCTATTTACAACTACTACAACATTCAATACTACAACTACCTTTACAACTACACAAGGTACTACAACAGTATTTAATACTACAACAGCGTATACAACTACAACAACATTTGAAACAAGTAAAGATACTACTACAACGTATACAACTACTACCACCTTTAATACCGCACGTAGCACCACTACCAACTACAATACAACTACAACATATGTTACAAGTTTTGATACTGTAATTGGTACGTCTAGGTCTACAGGGTTTACAAACCAAACAGCGTATACAACCACACAGGCAACAAATACTTCTAGAACTACTGTATATAATACTGCAACCGCATATGTAGATAACACAGGATTTACGAATAATACAAGTTATGATACTACACAATCTACAAATACAAGTAGAACAACTTCTAGAGCTTCTAATACAAGTGTAACTACAAGTAGAAACACTAACACAAGTAGAAGTACAGGATTTAGTAACAATACTTCTTATACAACTACACAAGCAACAAATACTTCCAGAACTACTGTATTTGGAACAACAACAGCATATGTAGATAATACGTCATTTGGTACAACAAGAAATACAAACACAAGCAGAAGTACAAATACAAGTAGAACAACTACGCAATCTACAAACACAAGTAGAAGCACAAGTTTTACAAACGAAACAGCATATACAACAACACAATCTACAAATACAAGTAGAACAACTACACAGTCTACGAATACATCAAGAAGCACTGGATTTACTAATAACACAAGTTACAATACTACACAAGCCACAAACACTTCTAGAACTACTACACAGGCAACAAATACTTCTAGAAGTACAGGATTTAGTAACAATACTTCTTATACAACTACACAAGCAACAAATACATCAAGAGACACAACAAGAGGTACAACAAGAAATACTAATACAAGTAGAGGCACTGCATATGTAGACAACACATCATTTGGAACAAGTAGAAACACTAACACAAGTAGAAGCACCGCATATGTAGATAATACATCTTTTAGTACTTCATTTACAAACTCTACCTCATTTACAAATAGTACAGCATATGTAGACAACACTTCATTCGGAACAAGTAGAGGCACAGGATTTACAAACTCTACTGCATATGTAGATAATACATCATTTGGAACAAGCAGAAATACAAATACAAGTAGAGGCACTGCATATGTAGACAGCACAGGCTTTACAAATAGTACAAGTAGAAACACTAACACAAGTAGAAGTACAGACTTCGACAATAATACTGCTAGAGCAACAACAAGGTCAACAGCATTTGGAAATAGTACTACATACTTAACATTCTACTATAACAGAGTTACTACAGTATCCTGGAGTGGTGGAGGAAATTATTACAGCGGTTGGGGCGGTGGATTTAACTCAGGGTACTCTGGAACTTATCAAAGAAGAACAGGTACTTCAGCAAGTTCAGCATTTAGGTCAGTAAATACAACTAGAACTACTGGTGGGGGTACTAGAAATACTTCTTACAATACTACTGAAAGTACTAATACAAGTAGAAATACCTCATTTACAAATTCTACTTCTTATAACACAAATACTTCTAGAAATACAAATACAAGTAGAAATACATCATTTACAAACTCTACTGCTTATAATACTACACAGGCAACGAACACAAGCAGAAATACAAATACCTCTAGAAATACTGCTTATAATACTACACAGGCAACGAACACAAGCAGAAATACGAATACCTCTAGAAACACGAATACAAGTAGAACAACTACACAAGCTACAAACACAAGTAGAAATACAGGATTTACAAACTCTACTGCTTATACAACTACACAGGCAACGAACACAAGTAGAAATACAGGGTTTACAAATTCTACTTCTTATAACACAACATTTACAACAGCTTATGTTGATAACACTTCATTTGGTACTACAAGAAGTACGAACACAAGTAGAACAACAGCATATGTAGATAATACATCATTCTCAACAGCATATGTAGATAACACTTCATTTGGTACTACAAGAAGTACGAACACTTCTAGAACAACAGCATATGTAGATAATACATCATTCTCAACAGCATATGTAGATAATACCTCATTTGGTACAACAAGAAATACAAACACTTCTAGAACAACCGCTTATGTAGACAACACTTCATTTGCAACAGCTTATGTAGACAACACAGGCTTCACAAACGAAACAGCTTATACAACTACACAGTCTACGAATACTTCTAAAACTACAGACACAAGTAGAACAACAGCATATGTAGATAATACATCATTCTCAACTACAAGAAGTACAAATACAAGTAGAACAACCGCATATGTAGATAGCACTAACTTCACTACTGTATTCTTAGTAAATACAAATTACACAACAGCGTATGTAGATAATACAGTATTTGTAACAAGTAGAGCCACAAACACAAGTAGAAGTACTAATACAAGTAGAGGAACAGAAACTTCAAGAACAACAGCATACGTAGATAATACCTCATTTGGAACAACTAGAAATACTAATACAAGTAGAAGTACAGCGTATGAAACAGCATACTTAACAAGTAGAGGTTCACAAAGAGTAACAGGAACATCTAGAGATACGACAACAACATTTAATACAGCTAGAGGAACTTTAACAAGTAGAGATACAACAACAGTATATGCCACAACTAAAGGAACAATAACCTCTAGAGCAACACAATCTAGCAGAGAAACTACAAGTACATTTAATACAGCTAGAGCAACACTTACTGCAAGAGATACAGCATCAAGCAGAAGTACAGTATCTACATTTGAAACAGATAGGTCTACTACTACTTCTAAGAATACAGCTTACGATACGACTACTACTTTTGAAACAACTAGAACAACAGAATTTGAAACAGGCAAAACAACAACCACAACATTTGCCACAGGTAATGTAACAGAAACAACTAGAACAACTGACCATATTACCACAACTACATTTAATACGAGTACCACAGTATTTGAAAGAATAACAGCGTCTCAGGCGGGTACAATCTTTGACACAGAAGTTGCAAGTATAAACGACTTTAGTGCAAGTTACTGGGACGGTTCAACATGGACAGACTAAATGAAACTAAAGGACAAAGATATAACCCCCAAGTATGTTAACGATAAATTAGAAAGTATTGTTGTCGCACTAATGGACACAATCGTAGAACAAGAAGATAGATTAAAAAATATAGAAACACAATTATTTGAGTTAAAAGATGGAATTAAAAACAGTAAAAGTTAAAAAAGATAAATTAGTTCCTATGGCAAGTAATGAGAGTCTTGGAGACAAGGTTACTCACTTTATGAAATCAGGGTCTTGTTATAGACCTGACCATCAAAGAGACGCATTATTGAATTTTAAAAAAAGACTAATACCAGACTGGAAAGAAGGTGTTAGATTTGAATATGACGTATGGTTTAACACAAATGAATTATTTACAATACGAAAGTGGTTATACACAGATTTTTTAGGTAGAGGAATTTATGTAAAAACAAATTCTGTAAAAATTAACGATAAGTTAATGATATCTATTGCTAAGTCGGACATAGAGATTGACGAAGAAAGAATAGAAAAAATACTAAATTGTATAGAAGATAAATACATTTTAGCAAAAACACAAGAACATTACGATAAAGTAATTTTTCCACCAGGTAGTAATTTAATATGTAAAGATAGAGTTATACACTGGGGTAGAATGAGAAACTTTGTAAAAGAGGGTTATGTTATAAAACCTCATCCTATTACTAATGCACTTTACATGGCTAAATTCAAAAAAGATTTTGGAGCAGATAAAGTATTAAATAAAAAACAAAGTGGACATGAAATTTTATACAACTGCAAAGAGGTTGCTACAATGCCAAATAGTGAAATGGGAATAGTAGCATTATTATTAAACAAACAACTTAGGATGATAAGTCATTCTAAGAAAGAAAGAGAGAAAAATTTATTAACATACGAAAGCATTTACCATGCCGTAGCAGGAACTAAAGCATCAAATACGATAAAGAAGATTTTATCAGCAAAAAATTCAGGAATTATATTTGATTTTGATGAAGATGCAGAGGAAAGACTAGAAAGGTTTATAAATAATTTTTGGGAATATAAAAAAGAAGATGATTGAGATAGTACATACATACATAAAACACTTTAGTTTATTTACACTTGCCTCTCTAATTGAGAAGGACGAGGACTTTCGCTTGCATTTATTTATCCACGAAGATGACTGGGATAAAAATGTAGTATCATGGGCACTCGCTAATATAGAAAATGTAAAAGTATACCAGAGTTTTTGGAAAGGAGAAGAACAAGCCAGAGCCATGAGATACTTGAAAGAGTATTGGAAGAATAAAGGTGGCTTAAATAAAAGAGTTATGTATGCAGGTGGAGCTAGAATATTCTTAAAAAACGGGTGGAAAAATGAAATACCTGATGAAAAATATTTTGAGAATAAATTTTGTACTTACTCCCATATGAATGTATACAAAGACCATCCTACATACGGAAAGTATTATGATATCTTAGGTTTTAAAAGCAATATGTTTGAGGAAGAAGAAGTAGGTAGAAAAGAAACTCCAGTATTAGATAATATTGATACTGAATTTTTTATTATGAATTGGGATAAAATGGTTGCTTTTGATGAAAAAAGATTATTTGCACGAGGTCAGAACGCAAGAATAAATCCAATACTTTACCCACACCATGTAGATAGAAGAGTTATGGGTAGTTGGAATAGGTCTTTCTTTACACCATTCTGCTATAGAGGAAAACAAATGCCTGTATATGTAAATGGCAAAAATGATAAACTTCTTACCTACGAAGCATTAAACACAAAAGATTTTATTAACCATAATGTAATTATGAGAAAATCATTTAGTGTTCATGTTCTACCAAAATGGTTGTTGATGAAATACCAATACTTACCAGCAGGAATACAGTTAGGAATACCTTGGGACTTGTGGACTGCACAGATACCAAACATACCTGTAAATTTAAGAAATGCTAGAATCAACGAACTTTTATTATTTAAATCAAATAAACAGAAACAAGTATCAAGAAAATTAATTGAAGTCGGATATAAACTAGGTAAAATCTAAGAACTCTTCGTTCAAATCAGATAGAATTTTCCATTCTAATTTACCTTCATTTGCCCACTTCTGTACAAGAGGTTTCTCCATATTATTATGAGGACTAGACTCTTGAGAGTTGTGTGGTAAATGCCAACTAGAAGGGTAATCGTTACCACTTTTAAATGGTAGTTTCTTAGAGAAAAAGTCAAAGCCAATTAGAGTAATTGACTTAGGATTGGTTTTAGTTAAAAAGAATAATATACCTAAGAAACCTGCACTTGGCCTATTTCCCATTTTAACATTGTTTTCAGCTCCCACCATTTTATAAATCTTTTTTAATTCATCATCATTAAACATAGTTTCATGCTCAAAAGGTGGAGTTAGGTCTTTTGGTTGTATATCGAGGTGTATTCTGCAACGATTGAATAATTTATACGCAGTTGGAAAATATTTTACCTTTACTGCACGAAGCCACCCTGTAATCCATATATCAGTACGAATACCAAGACTTTCAGTATGTTCATCAGGTATACCATTTCCAAATCGTACAATTGTATCAAAGTTTTCTATATATTCCCCATACTCATACTCCAGCATTTCTACTGAATTTCCCACAAGTATAATATTTTTATCTTCTGTTAACTTTTGTAAAGTTTCATCCATGATGCTGTGTACTCCGAACACTCGTTTATATTTAACCAAGGCCCACCGTCTGTGTAGTGCAGGGCTTTTGGTTTCTTAAATTTGTAATAATTTACCATGGCATTGTACTGCGCGGGAAGTTCCCCTACGCTTTCTGCCCATCTCAACTCATGCAATGCACCCGCTGGGGCTTGGTTTACATAATCATAAGTAAGTTCTTTACATTTAGGATTATTAAAAAGCATGAGACTTGACCAGTATTTTCTAGGATAAGCATGGTTTTTCTTGTTTTTCATTTTCTTAGGTTTGACGAGGAAACTAGGATGTTTTACGACATGAACTGTATGTTCATCGGAAAAATAGTCCATAACTTCTTCAGGGTCACAGAGCCATAAGAAATCTCCATCACAGAATAAAGCTTCCCCTTCATAGTCACAGAGCTGTGGTACTAGAAAACGGGTAAAGGCAAATTCCGTACTCTCGTTCTGAAATGGACGAGTATATTCCGATATTTCCGATTTTTTGAGTGGTATGATTTCATGTTTGGGATTGTAACGAAGTATGCTTTTTTTGCATACCTCAAACATTTCGGGGTATGTAGATTCGTAACCTATAAATATTTTCATGATTTTGGGTAATGTTGTGCTACTTCGTGAGGAGTAGCGTGGTGAAAGTAAGGTCTAGAGTTGTTAAAATAACCTTTGGGAAACTTGACCATAGCATTAGGACTTATTCCTAAAGCTTTTAATAATTCTTTTTTATTTTCTTTTTGTTGTTCTATGTTTTGTAAAACTACAGCAGATTCTGTAGAATAGTAATTCTCACACATTCTTATATTTTCTATTATTTCCATCGCTTCTTTACTAGGTGCCTCATGGAATACTCCTTTATCTTTCCACTGTTCATCCCATTTTTCTAAATCAAAATCAAAAGGAAACTGGGGTTTTGCAGGTATTAAGTTATCTTTTTCCCACTTACTCGGTAAACAATTATTTACAGGTAGCGGAACAGCGTGTAACTCTCCTTTTTGTTCCATTTCTTTTAGCTTTATATTTATTAAACGTACCCAAGTATAATCTGTCTGATTAAGAGTAATTCCTAACATAGCTCCTAACTCATCACCATCTGATTTTATACAGTCATAGAGATAAGTAATTCCTTCGTTTAGTTCATCTACTAGTTGAGTTTGTATTCTTCCTTGAAAATGTGCATTTTTAAGTTGTAAGTATACTAATGTATCTTCTCCCACAGGTACATTACTAGGAAAGTGACATTCTTTTGCTGCTGCTTTAGAAAATAATACAGGTCTACAATGAGATTCTGCAAATTCATTCTCGTATATATTATATCTTTCATAGTATTTATATACATAATATAAATTTTCTTTTGTATGTTTCAAACAATCTTTTACATACAGCTCTAGGTCTCCATACTTATTTTCATAGTAGTCTTTTAAATGGTGTGCGTATACTTCGCCCATTAAATGGCTTCTACGTACGTGCATTTCAGTATCTAAATCTGTGGGAAGTCCCATAAGATTAATCCATATTCTTTGACCAAAAATAGTGATTAGTTGGGATTGTTGTTTATATAGACATAAACTATCAGGGGGATTGTTTTGTTTTACAATATTTTTATAATAAGCATAGCCATATTTAGTTAAATAGTCGTCTCCGTCTATTGCTACCATATAGTCATCTTTACTATTTAAAAATAAGTCTAAGACACTATTCTTTCCAGTTGCTGGTGTACCATCAGATTCTGTACGAATCCATGGTATACCTTTGGAATCACACCAATTACTACATTGCTTATAGAAAACATCATTAGTAGTATTAATAACTACTATAGCTTCCTTAGGCAATATACCTGTGTAAGAAAAGTGTCTTTTAACTTTGTGTAACGTATGAGTTACTAATATATAAAATCTAAGATTCTTTTGCATCATCTTTAAGTTGTGAACCTAAATCATTTATATATGCTTGTCTCGCTGTTTGACAAATAGCCATCATGTGTTTTGCTCTATCTAGCTCTATATCACATTGACTTATAGCTAATAGAATAAGTTGTTGATTTTCTGCCATTTCATCAGTATAATACGTTACGCCATCAATGTCTATAGACTCTGGTAAATTATTCATTACTTAAATATATCCTGCCAATTTCCTTGTGTACTAGCCTTAGCATACTCAGTAGCACGGTTTTCAAAAAAGTTGGTATGCTCAACTGCATTAACTTGCATATCAATCCATGGAAGTGGGTTAACTGTGCTATGGAATATTGCTTTCATACCAAGACCAAGTAATCGTCTATCGGCGATGTATCTTATGTATTCTTTTACTTCTTTCGCTGTTAAGTCAGGTATGTCTGCTTTTTCAAAACAAACATCAATAAACTTATCTTCTAATTCAACAACGCGTTCTGCCGCACAGTATATCTCATACTTTAGTTTATCTGTCCATATATCTGGATTTTCTGCAATAAAAGTCCTAAAGAGTTTTGATAGTCCTTCAACATGAAGTGACTCGTCTCTTATAGACCATGTTACTATCTGCCCCATACCTTTCATAAGATTATGTCTTGGATAGTTTAGAAGTATAGCAAAACTACTAAATAGTTGTACTCCTTCTGTAAAACCACTATAGACTGCCATTGTTTTTGCAATCTCATGTGGGTTAGACATATTAAAATCAGTTAAGTACTCATGCTTCTCCGCCATAGCTTGTATCTCAAAGAACTCTGTATACTGCTCATCTGATTTTCCCAGTGTCTCCAGTAATAAAGAATATGCTTCTTGATGTACTGCTTCCATAGCAGCATAACTTACTAACATCATTCTTATTTCTGGTTGTTTAAATGTTGGTAGATAATGCTTCGCATATCCACAACATACATCTACATCAGCTTGTGTAAAAAACTTAAATATGTTATCTATAAGTTTTCTTTCACCTTCTGATAATTTATGTGTATAATCCTTAATATCATCTTGGAGTGGCACCTCTTCAGGTAGCCAATGCATTTGCTGTTGTTTTTTATAGAACTCAAATGCCCAAGGATAATCGAAAGGTTTATAATAATCTCTCTCTTCTAATAGTTTGCTCATTTATCCCTCGCAACTTAGACAATCTGATTGTTCAAAGATTATCTCTCTTTTAGCCTGAGAAGATACATTATCAGCTCTGCCGATAGCTTCACTTCTTAGGTAATATAATGTTTTTAAGTTCTTTGCCCATGCCAACATATGAACATTATGCAAATCCCCTTTATTTACATCAGGCGGGAAGAATAGATTTACACTCTGTGATTGACAAATAAATTCTTGTCTTACTGAAGCGTGTTCTACTATCCATGCCTGATTGATTTCTACTGCTGTTTTGAATACGTCTTTCTCCCAATCATCTAATATATCTAAATGTTGCACACTTCCTTTGTTTGCAACTATACTAGACCATACTTCATCATACAGTTCAGGAGCAACTTTTTCTTTGATAATTGCATCTAAGAATTTATTTTTTACTAAGTTACTTCCTGTTTTTGTTTTTTGTGTATAAGCATTGGCTCTATACGGCTCAATACTTGGACTTGTGTTTCCACAAATAATACTAGAACTAGCATTAGGAGCAATCGCTAATAGATGAGCATTTCTTACTGTGCAAGAATCATCATCAGGACAAGCGCCTCTTTCTGCCGCTAGTTTTCTAGTTTCAGTGTCTGCGTGTCTTTTTATAAACGCAAACATTTCTAAATTAGTGCCACCTGCCATAGCACTCTCAAATGGAATACTATTTTTTTGCAGGTACGCATGAAATCCCATAGCACCAAGTCCAATACTCCTCTCCCTAAAAGCACTGAACTTAGCCTTATCTAATGGGCTAGGTGCATTTTCAATAAAGTATGTTAATACATTATCTAGCATCCTGACCAAATCAGGGATAAAAGAAGGATGGTCTTTCCATTCATCATAGTACTCTAAATTTACACTAGAAAGACAACATACTGCTGTTCTTTCATCGTTAGTAGCAAGAGTAATCTCACTACATAGATTAGAGTGATGTACTTGTAATCCCTTCCTTTTTTGGAAATCAGGTAATCCATTTTGTACTGCATCTTCGTACATTACATATGGCTCTCCTGTTTCTATTCTGTTTTGTAGTATCTTTACCCATAAGGCTCTAGCAGATACTACTTTTTTCACTTCTTTTGAGTGTGGGTCAATTAATTTCCAAGAGTCATCAAATCCTTCTTCTTTACTTGCTCTATGGATTAGCTCCATGAAAGAATCAGGAATAACGATACCATGATGCAAATTAGTAAACTTGCGATTAACATCTCCACCCGTGGGTTTTCTTCCATCTAAGAACTCCTCTATTTCTGGGTGACTAATATGTAGATACGCTGCATAACTTCCTCTTCTTGTAACCCCCTGTGAGAAAGCAAGCATCTCTGCATCTACGACCTTCATGAATGGTATCACACCAGTCGATTCAGAACCTTTAGAAGTTTTACTTCCCATTGCTCTGACATCAGACCAGTGACCACCGATACCACCACCGAAAGAACTTAAGAACGCATTTTCTGTAAAATGGTCTGTTATTCCTTCTCTACTATCGTCTACATAGTTCAAAAAACAACTAATAGGAAGCCCTCTCCGAGTACCTCCATTTGATAACACAGGCGTAGCAAACATAAACCATAGTTTACTTACATAATCATATAACCTTTGTGCATGGTCGTCATCATCTGCAAAAGCCATTGCAGCACGGGCAAAAGCTTCTTGAGGTGAAGTTTCATCACCTACCATATATCTATCTTTTAGAGTTGCGTGTGCAAAAGCATCTAAAAGTTTGTCTTTACTAAAATCAATTTTTACTGACATAATCTTCTACCAATCCTATAATTTCTTTGCCATGACCTAAGACAGCACCGTCTACGTCATAAGTTAAATCCATGAGTTTAATACCAATCTCTAGTCCTTCTTCTCCGAACTCATTTAAGTTCTGAATAAATTTGTACTTTCCTTCCATTGGCAAACTCGCCATAATATCAAAGATATCTCCATACTGTTGTATAATCTGTGTGGCTCTTTTAGGCCCGATTCCATCAACACCAGGAACGTTATCTCCTTTATCTCCAGTTAAGCACTTATATGTTAAAAAGTACTCGGGGTCAAAGTCATAATGCTCGTCCCAGTTTAGGAGTGTTGTTTCTTTTCTAGTAACTGTAGAAAATCTACTTATGTTACCATCGACTAGTAAATCCCAGTCTCTATCTGAAGATATCATCCAAATCTCATCGAGACCTAACTCTTCTCTGTTTTGACAAATAAGAGCTGCAATATCATCAGCTTCTACTCCAGCATATTTAAGCGTAAGATATCCCTTACGCTTTAACGTACTTAGAGTAGTTGAAAATTCTGCTAAGAACATTTCAAATTCTTTTGCTTCTTTTTCTGTTTGTTCTGCATATCGTTCTTTACGATTTGCTTTATACTCTGGATAGATTTCTTTACGATAGTTACTACCGCCATCGCCTAAAACGACTATCTCTCCACAGTTATAGGACTTTGCCAAAGACTGAACAGTTCTTACATAATCATGCTCGAAGTCAGTATTACCTTGGTGTTTCCATCGAAAAGCTAGATTGAGTCCATCAACAATCAATAAGTTCCCATTCGGGGTCGGCTTTCCATGGTTCATAAATTGTATCGCCATTTGTAAATTCCATGTTTTGTGTTTCTAAAAATTTATCAGCTAAAGTTACATAGCAACCTAACCAATTAAAGTACATATGTTTTTTGTAAAGTGGCTTTCTTGTCGTTGCCACATACCATTGTGAGTGGTTTTCTTTGAAGAACAATATAGGTTCTTGTTTCATTTGCTCAGCTTGTTTCACTATCTTACTCCACCAGTTTACAAATTTATTACTTTTTTGTGTAAACATTTTGTGGTTAAAAGACATATCTCTATAGAACTTTACTTCTATAGCAAACAAGTTTTCTTTGTGTGCTACCATTAAGTCGCCTTTTATCTTACCACTGCCTGAGCCTGGGGTTTGTACAAAAGCTTCTCCTGTATGTCTGTGTAACATTTCTGCTACTTTTAATTCTGCGTTATTACCTTTCTGCCTACCATTAACCAATTAACTTCTCCAGTTCTATGTAGCCGCCAATGTGCTTATCGTCTACAAGTATTTGTGGGAATGTCCTAGCGCCAGGAAATAGTTCTCTAACATCAGACGCAGAAAAATCTTTGCCAATCATTTTATACTGCACCTCAGTTACTTGGTCAACGTGGTCAGCCAAGAACTTAGCTTTTTTACAGTAAGTACAATTAGGTATACTATAAATTTCTACTTTCATTTGTTTCTCCATTCTTTTAACCATTTGCTTCCATCACGTTCTGCATCTATAAATACTGCATTAGTGAATCCTATAGGTATTAGCACTGCTAAATGTATTATAATACTTGCTACTATATCATAGTTTGCCCAACCTAACCAATAACTTGCTACAAGGCCAAAGTAAACACTCCACATAGTAAAAAGTACTAAAGTAAAATACAACTGTAGACTAGGGTCTGGTATATGTCGTAAGGGATTAAATCTTACATCCATAACATTTCTCCAGCTATCTACAATCCATACTATTGCTTTTTTCATATTGTCTCCATAAGATATATATTATACCACATTTTAAGTTTCTTGTCAAGAGATACTTTCGTGGTGCTATTCAAGATAACTGATGTTATCCTCTTTTGTTATTTCTATTTTCTCTAGTAGAGGATGTGTCCAACCGTGTGATACCATGTAAGTATTTAAGGTTTCTTCTTTTAATAACACTTCTACTACTTTTTCTTTTCCGACTTCGTCTAACGCTTGGTTTACTTCGTCAAGGAAAAGAACATTGATTTGACTTCTACTAATTGAAGTCATTAACTTCCTTATTGATACTAGTGTTGCAATATTTACTCTAGCTAACTCGCCGCTAGAAAGAGCAAGGATGTCAATAATATTGCCATTATCTGAGACTTCCACATTTAATTTATCATTCTCCACTACAAAATTGATGGCAAATCTACCATCACTAAACTCTGCTAGATATTCGTTTGTGAGAATTTCTAACTCTTTTACTAAACTTTCTATTTTATACGCTAATAGTCCATTGGTTGAGAACGCTTTTTTAAGTGTTTCAAGTACCGCCAGTTTTGTTTCTGAACTCTTAAGTTTAGACTCGCTGTGACTAAGGTCGCTCTCAAACTGTTCCGTTTGTTCAAGAATAATTCCAATTCTTGTGTTATGTCTTTCAATCTTTTCATTCTCATCTATTACCTCTTGAAGAGTCTCCCTAGCAGTGGTAATCTTTCTACGAAGTTCCGCAATTTGCTCTTGGAGTTTTTCTGCATTGAGGACTTTATTTGGGAGTTCCCTGTCAATGTCCCTGTAGAGAGTTTCCCAAGTCTCGACATCTTTTTTTGCTTTCCTATGTATCTCATTACTTTCCTCTATATTTTGCAATCTTTCTCTATCTTTATCTGCAAATTTTGCACACTGCTCTACTCTTTCCTCATGCTCCTCTATCATATTACTTACGAACTTTTGGTCAATTTCTCCATCGCAAGTAGGACAGGTAGCATTTTCCATACCCGCTAGGGTTTGGTACTTATCTAACATTTTCTGCTCATGCATCTGTTCAGACTTCCAAGACCCTATTCCTGTAAGATACGTAGAAGTATCAATAAGTTCTGGGTGCTCTGCTAGTAATCTTTTAGCTTCGTGTAAGTCTATTGATTTTAACTGATATTTCAGATTTTCATTTAGATTTATTTGTTTGTTCTTTTCGGAGATATTTTCAAATTCTACTTGTAAAGAACGCAAAGATTCCTCGTCTTTTTCATTTATTTTTGGTAAAATTTTCTTTTCGAGTATGGAACTATCTTCGAGAATATTGTCTGTCAACCATTTTTGAATAGTTGCAATTTTGGCTTCCTCTGTTGTTACCATACTAGATACGCTACGTACAGCTTCTTTAAAAACTTCAAAGTATGAAACATAATCGTCTAGTTTCAATAGGTCAATTAAGAACTTTTTACGGTTTGTATCTGTTGCTGTTAAAAATTGTAATGATGCATTAGTATTCTGATACACTAATTGACTAAATGTTTTAAAGTCTATACCTAAAATATCTCCTAGTGTTTTATAGGTATTAGACGCAGTATGAGAAGATATATCCTCTCCATTTTTAGTTAATTTGCATTTGAGATTTGTACGCCTACTGACAGCAATATTATATAAATCAGCATCGACACTAAACTCAAGACTAATATCATATCCTTTGTTAACATATCTGTTCGCTATATCTGCCTTCTTAACATTTTTACTGTTTTTGTTAAACAAGACTTCCTCTAATATAAGGGGTATAGAGGATTTACCCACGCCGTTTGTTCCGACTAACTGTGTAAGAGTTGCATCTGATAAATCCAACTCATTACCTTCTCCGTACGAGAAGCAATTATCCCACTTCAGCTTCTGAAGAATAATCATTAAACACTCCTATAATTTGTCTAACTTTTTCATCATCAAGCGATAATATCTCTTGTAAATATTTTATAAGCTCGTCTGACATAGTTAAATCTCCGCTCAAATCTAATCTAGCATCAACTTCTCTACGTACTACTTTTTTGTCAAGAAGGTCTGTGTTTTTAACTTTTGCTAAATCTTGTACATCTCCTGTGACTTCATAAATAGTATGGTGAAAGTCAGTTTGTTCCATATCCGCTGGGTCTTCGATAGTCTTTCTAATTAGTTGTGGCAAATCAAATTCATGCCATGTCCAAGACCAATCTTCATCAAAGTGATGAGCATTAGTATCTATTATTAAGTACCCAGTTTTTACAATATTTCTATGAAATGTTGTTGTCATTGGACTGCCAGGATATACAATGTTTCGTTGAGTATTCTCGTGAGCATGTAAGTCTCCTGCAAAAACCAATTTATACCTATCAAATCTGTCTAGTTCTACTTCGGGCATAACATGAGGAGGTATCTCGCCTCTTACATGAGTAAATAAATAGTCTGCATCTATCATTTCTATACTTTTCTTTTTATGCAAGTCTGCATAAGGTAATATTGCCCAATCATCCTCATAGTAAGTTTCTGTTATAACTTCTACTAAAGGATTTAATTCATTTGTTACTCTCTTTAAATTATCAAAGAAAGTTTTATTTTTTCTAGTGGCTTCATGGTTGCCATCATAGATAATTGTTCTTACTTTTGTTCTTTTTACAAAATCAAAATACAAAGTAAGCTCATCCATAGAAGGGACTCGGTCAAACAAGTCCCCGCCTATGATGTGAAGATTAACTTCATGATTATCTACAGCTTCCTGCACTTGTTCAAAGAACATTTGATAACGAGAGCAAGCCCACGCTACTGGTACGTTCTTTTGTCCTAATTTAATATGCCAATCTGCTGTAAATAAAATCATACTACAAAGTCATCCCCAGGTGCCCATTCACACCCTGTTAATCCACCAGCTTTGATGCCCTGTAAAGTTCTAAGAACTTCGTTAGCATTTCTGCCTGTGTCAAGTGCGTTAACACTTACATGTTGTACTACATCATTTCTATCAATAATGTAGGTTGCTCTGTAGCAAACACCTGCTTCTTCATCAACTATTCCTAGTTCTTCTGCAAGTCTTAAACCACAGTCTGCTGCTAATGAGTGGTTAATGTTTCCAATCAGTTCGTTATCTTTTTTCCAAGCTAACTTACAGAACTCATTATCACCACTAATACCGATTACGTTTGCCTCATCTACTAATACATCCATTCCTGCAATTTCTGTAGGACAGATAAAAGTAAAATCTTTCGGATAAAAGTAGATTACTGTATAATCGTGCTTTAACGGGTCGTAGTGTTCAGTAACTGAAACTTCTACAAACTCGTTGTCTTTGTTGACACCCTGCAATTTAAATGCAGGAAACTTTTCTCCTACTCCAATCATCATGATACATCAAACTCCTCTGATACTTCGCTAGGTGTCTCTCCACCTTGGTCATTAACTCTTCTTAATAGCTCTAGTTGAGCGTCAGCTGTTGGTCTTGGTAAAACGTCATCCATAGACTTTAGATTTGCAACTAAGTCTTTTTCCCAATCTTCAAGTTCTCTTGGTTTACACTTTAGAACTTGTAATTGGTACTCAACATTAAATACCTGCGGACCAGTTTTCTTTCTTTTGAAATGAATGTCATAACCAGTAACTGGGTCTGTTGGGTCACCCAACTCTTCCATAGCTACTATAACTTGGTCGAACAACTTTCTTTTTAGATTAAGAACTTTTACAGATTTATCAGCGTAGTCTACGCACTGAACGGCATAAGACCATCCACATTTTAAGTCTGGGTAAAAGTCGCGAACATGGTCATGTTCTTTGTTGTTAAAGGTTTCATTCTCTCTATCAAATGATAGACACTCCATAGGAATGTTTTTTCCGTTTTCACCTTTAATCCAGTAAACGTACCTTGGTAGTAAGTCACCAACTAATCTTACATGGTGGTCTTCTTTACCAGCGTAGTTATAAGTTTCGATTTTTTCTTTTTGGGCTGAGCCCTTGGTTTGGTTGAATCCAATTGCCATTTTATTCTCCTAATGTCTCCTCAAAACAAAAGTGTACCCTTCCATCTTTTATTTCAAGCAGTCTGTTATTATTTATAATTTCCTCACTAACTTCACAGTCAAAGAGGTCTAGTGTGGTGTCTTTTGTTCGGACATAGTCGTAATAGTTGCGGAATGATGCGACACCTGCATACTCCACAACCTCTCTATCACTCAATGCCCTTCCTCGTTCTAGCAAATCCTTTGGGTTTAGGATGAAGCTAGAGCCTCCGAATTTATGCTTATAAAACTTAAATGTTTTATCGTAATAATTTTTTGGTTGAATCTTGTAAGTAATGATTCTAAGTATCTGAATCATATCATCAACATTTCCGTTGCTTACTCTCATTATCTTATTCCAATTAAATAGTAACATATTATAACAAATTTTTGAGCGCGTGTCAAGAACTATTTTTCTGAGCTTTTTCAGCTTTAGCCTTTTGCATCTTTTTTATAGTTTCCTCGTCAACTGTAGCATGAACATCAGCTTGCGCCATTCTTGCTATGCTACCTTGAAATATATAACTACCACAATGCATTAGTTCTATCATAGGTAATGCCCATATATCCATGCCTAGATTTCTACAATATTCGGAGAACATGTAGTCTTCTGATAGATACCTGTTTTGTTCATTTATGATACAATCAAAGAAAGCATGAATCTTCTCATTTAAAGCAAACTCTCCTTCTCTTAAATGGTCAGGAGTATATAGTAATTCAGGGTGAGCTGTTGCATACTCTTCAAAAACACCTCTTTCTATTAACATAAATCCAGTAGCACCTTCTTTAATTTTTACTGGTTCATTGATGGGTGCTCTTCCATCAGGGTACTCATCAGGTAAAGGATTAAATACCATATCCCCTCCTAATTTTTCTAGTTCCCATGGTTTATCGTCATAGTCTCCTGATTGTGCTGCTTTCAATACTTTCTCCCAAGCAATAGTTTTCTTAGGATATAATGCACACATAATTCTATATAGTTCTGGCTTTTCTGATACAATATGTAACATATACATCAAGTCCATTGCGCTCCAATGTATATCGCTATCTATAAAAAGTAAATGGGTAGCATCTGATTTTAAAAAGTTTGCTACACAATAGTTTCTTGCTCTAGTAATTAAAGATTCATTAAACAAATAATAAATCTGAATATGTATTCCATACTGCATTGCTACATTTGTTGTGTCCATTAAAGACTTTGTGTACATACCATGGCACATACCCCCATACATTGGAGTTGCAAGAAATATCTTCATTTGCCTCATTTTTTCTAAGTTAAGTTGTACTTCTACACTCATAATATTTTTACCTCGTAATCTTGTTTTATATAGTAGCCCATTCTAGCATTTGCTTGTCGAGCTGCTGTTTTTCCTTTTAAATGTATATCAACCACTACTGGTTGTTGTTTTCCTTCTTTATCTCTTATAACCCTACCAATTAACTGTGTAAGAAGGGGGTCATTATTGACAGGAGTACCTAGTACTAGGCAACTCAGGTCATTCAAAGATATGCCTTCAGAAAAGATTGACTGTGTTCCAAATAAAATATTTTTATCTTCTTTTATTAGTTGCATAGTATTTTCTCTTTCTTCAAAGTCCATATCTCCAGTGATTGATACTGCACTATCCCCGCACAATCTTGCACAGGCTTTTAGAAATGCAACTCTATCTGATACTACTAATACTTTGTGCCCTAGTGCTGCATACTTTGATGCAATCAGAGCTACGCTATGTACATATTCTTCATTGTACGCTAGATGATTTATACGTTCTGCCCATGGAGTATACGCTCCATCAAGAAATATTACATCTGACTTTACAATATGAATCTTTGGTATTAAATAGTTTTCTTTAGGTGGTTTGAATACATTGTTTCCAAAGTAATCTCTAAACACCACATGACGTCCATCTTTTCGTTCTAGTGTTCCTGTGAGACCTATTTTATAACGAGCAGGCATTTCATCTACAATTCGTGTAAAAGTTGGACTGCTGACGTGATGCATTTCATCTAAAATAACTGTCCCGAACATCTTTTTAATGTCAGTCATTTTTCGGTATAAACTCTGAATATTCCCAATAACGATAGGAGCATTAGTCTTAAAGTCTCCACTACCTATTCTGCCTGGTTTAATTCCAAAGCATTTTTCTACCTCTTTTTCCCACTGATTTCTTAAGTTAGTTGTGTGGGTAACAACTAATGTTTTCTGACCAAGCTTCGCTGCGATAGCTAAACCTGTAAATGTCTTGCCCCAACTTACCCATGCGTTTACTATAGCATTGTCATCTATCTCGTCATGAACCGCCTTTTGAGAAGGTCGTAAATCAAACTTAAAGTCTGCATGTTCTATTGGCGAGGTAACACGCTTATCGATTATTTCGTAATCATGTGGTATCAAATCCACTCTTCCAATAGGTATGGAGATTAAACCATCTTTTATGTATCTAATTGTTTTAAATACTAAAGGAGGGTCTTGGGGCATACGAGCAGGAATTGTATAAGTAAGTTCCTTCTCGATAGAATTGTGTGTTTCTTTATTTACTTCTAAATATATTCTGTTACTAAGAACTGCTTTCATGTATCTTATTTCTCAAATTCGTACTAGAAAAAGAGTGCTGTCTACTTGTGTAAAAAATCTCATGCAGTCCTTTGCCTGTAAAATGTCTATCGACATAATCCTCTCCGACAAATCGAAGATGTATTTCTGTAGCCTCTAGTAAGTCTAGTAGGCTTTGTTCTGTGTCATATGGAATAATCTCGTCTATATACTTTACTGCTCGTAGTTGTACATATCTTTCAAATACAGATTGAACAGGTATATTCTTTTCTTGCCTATCAATGCTTGGGTCTGTCTGTAAACCTACTATTAGATAATCACAGTTTTGCTTTGCTTCTTTGAGCATTACTATATGTCCTGCATGAAGTAAATCAAATGCTCCACAGGTAAATCCTATTGATAACTTTTCAGTGTTTCCCAATCTTGTTCTCTCCATTCTTCTTGTAGTTCTGCTACGTTGTTGTTCCAAGGACTTGACCATCCTGTTTTTTGTTTTCTGTTTCGTACATGCTCTGGAAGCATATCTCCTAGTAGTTCTCTTAAAATATACTTATATGTTCCTTTAGGATAGCTTGGGTGTGTTTTAAACTTAATTGCTCCATCTTGTTCAAATATCCATCTTACAAAATCTTGTTGTAAAAATACAGGTCTTGACTCCATACCAAACATACCACAAGTTTGGTCAGCTGCTAGTATATTATTCTCTGAGGTTACTAATAAATCATAGAATAAGCCATTGTTCCAATGGTCTTCATCATGCCATATTTTATGGGGAGTCCATCTGTACTTTTCTGCTCTTTTTACAGTCTCATCATCATAGCCTTCTTCCCACCTTTTTTCGTGATGATAATACCCTGTAAACAATTCATCCGCACTGTCTCCTGTGAGTATAACTTTACACCCGTCTTCTGAAGCTGTTTTTGCTAGTAGATATCTAGGTGCTTGTCTTAGTCTATCTGTCCATGGAAAGTGTGTATAATTCATCCACATTTTTCCATAATGCTCCACATCTTTTTCATATAGTGTTGCTACTTTATAAGGTACGCCCCACTCTTCGCAAGTCTTTATTGCCATTTTGGATTCATTTCTAAAAGTATCATGGTCTTGTACTGCCCCTTTCTTTTCGTCATAAGCTAGTATATATGCTGTTAAATCTAAGTCCATATCTTTTGCTACTGATAGAGCAAATGTACTATCCAATCCTCCACTTAAAAAGATTCCTGTTTTCTGATTATTTTTAGCAATAGATTGTATACTTGCTATTAGTTTTTCTCTAACTTGTTCTTTCTTGAATCTTCTAGATTGTATTCTCCAGTAGTCCCATAAGTTTTTATGTACTCGGTCTCCTGGTTTATTTAAATCAAACTTATAGGTTTGACCAGGAGCTACTTTCCAAGTGTTTTGATAAGGACAATCTGTACCTGCCCATATAGGATTAAATACAAAAGAATTTTTATGTTTTTCATCAATTTTCTTATGTACCATGCTTCTTAAACTTGTACTAAACATCCAGTCTGTTGCTGATAACATTTGATAAAATAACGGCTTAGCACCAAAGTGGTCTCTTGTGACAAGTAGTTCGTTCTTTTTTCTATCAAAGTAAGCAACAGAGCCGTGCCAATTATTGTATTCTAGAAAGCGTAATCCATATCTGTCCATGCCTTCTCCTAACCACTCTGTATCGTTTTCTATAGGACAGTTATACATTTCTCCATTAAATACTAGAATGTTTCCTTTCTTTGTAGTATACGGTTGAATTGTATTACTACCATTTATATCTAATAGTACATGCCCCATTTCAATACCGCCACCAGACCACATAGAAACCCCGTCTGGGCCTCTGTGTCGCTGTCGTAATAGTGCTTCTCGAACTATACCTTTCTTATTAGATATTACAAATCCACACATTAATTTTTATCCATGTTCTTGTCTGTCCAAAGCGCAGCTCCGTAGGGGTTATTTGGAATATAATCTACTACTGTCCACTTAATTATAGTTGTAAGGAGTATATCTTCCCATTTCTGAAAATCTATATCAAAACATATCAATCTATCTCCAGACTGTCGTGATATATGGTTAGGTAATGGTAAATAATCTTGAGATAGAGTATACTCTCTACTGTATGTTTTACCGCTTTTTAACGATTCAAATTCTATAAGTACAATACTACGTTCTAATGCTTTTTTTAAATTTTCTATATCTACCATATTATTCTCCTGGAGGCCAATCTGGCCAGCATCGACCCATGGGGTCAGTTATTAATTCTTCTCTTTTAAATGTAAGCCAACGAGGCTCTTCATATCCTAGTGGTTTTTCATACCAAATATCAAATGCCATACTAACTCTAGGAATGTCCCCCTTATTAACAGGAACAGCATGAGGAAACTTACAATCAAAAAAAGTTAGTGTTCCTGGTGTATTTTCTACTGTGCCTATTCCTTCGTACCAAGTGCCTGGTTTTGTATTACCAGTGATAAACAAGTTTGCTCCAAAGAATTTATTATGTCCTTTGATTCCTGCATGTACATGTTTACTTAATTTTTCTCCTTTTCTTACAATGTTACACCAACACTGAATATATAATTCATCAAAAGGTTGTAATACTTTCATATCAAAAAACCTGTCAGGCAAATTTAAAGAAGCAACTGCAGGATTCTGCAACCAATTATATACATGATATTGACTAGTTAATGCAGGGTAGTGTCTATGAATATTATCATTTGGTATTCCTAACACTTGGTCTTCATCCAAATGAATAACATGCTCTAGTCTTTCTACTTCATAATTATTAATAAAGTTATGTACATTTAGATGTATCATACGTTCTTTTTCCTGTTTTTCTTTTTAGTTTCACTATATTCCCATAATGTCCAGGGCATATTCTTTACGTATAAAACTCCACACCATTTTGCATTTACTGGTGGTGGAGTTCTTGTCTTTAGTGTTATTGCTAAGTCTCGGCATCTAATAGTTTTTATGCCATGTTTTTCTTTTATTGTAGTAATCTTATGGTATTTTATAGCTCCAATAGGTTTTAGTTCTTTGTAATAATAAGTACCGCTACTATCTATAAAATGTTTACCTCTATGTTTATATACATTTCTAGGCTCATCTATTTGTCTATGTAAAGAATACAGACTTTTCATAGGAGTTTGTAATCTTCTCTTACCTAAAGTTTCGCCTAACATATTTCTATCATCTACTACCTCATCATTTATCCATACTAATCCGTCTATTACTTCAGGTTCTTGTGTTAGAACATATAGCGGAAAGTTACATAATGTTAAGGTCGTCTGTACGTACATGAGCTCCAAATATTTCTTTTGTAGTTACTACTTTTCTTCTAGCAGAGTTTTGCCCCCAATATTTATTATAACCTAATGCTAATGCATTATAGTCTAAACTAGTGTATACTGCTAAGTGCGCGCCTTCTATACTTAATGGCTCAGTTACATCACAGATTGCTGCGTGTACTTTGTCTCCATTTATTTTTACATAAAAAGGGTCAAAACCCCAAATATATGCTGACTTCCAATTCTTTCCAACATATTCTTCTTTACTATTTATTCTTTGTAGTACACCTATTTGGTACTTTTTTTCTTTTACAGCAGCGTCAAATACTGTTAACAATGGCTTCACAAACTCACTTATATTTGGGTCTTTTAAAGTAGTTGGTTTACGACCACATTTTTCCCATACATCTAACATATAGTCTGTATCGCAGTACCAATTTATTTCACTAAATGCCATATAACTTTTCAAACTTGCCTAGTGAGTAGTCATCAGCAACATCAAAGTCACATCCGACTGGTGCGCCTGGTATTGATAGTCCTCTATCTTTTTGTATGAACTCTTGTAGTTTTTCTGAGTAGTGTTCTATTTCATCTTCAGGTACTTCTGCTAGTACGGAATCGTGAACAAGTGCAAATATCTTAGACTTCATACCAGTCTTTTCGATATATCTTTGCATATCTATACCGCCCATAAGGTTGATATCAGATGCAACAGATTGTACTAGAAAGTTGATTCCACTACGCACTTCATGTGAGGCGATTCCTTTGTCCTGTGAATGGACATCAGGTAATCTTCTCTTTCTGCCAAACCTACTGTAAACAAATCCATTCGCTTGAATAAATTTCTTTTGGTTGTCTAGCCATTCACGAAGTTTAGGGAACGCCTCGAAATAATCTTTAATAGTATTCGCTGCATCTTGCATACTGAAATACTCTCCACTATCCTTTGTTACTTGTTCACTAATCTTTTTCGGTCCTGCTCCGTACATGATGCCAAAGGTAACAGCTTTTGCTTGTTGTCTTTGCGCACCAAAGTTTGTTGCTATGTCGTCAACATCCCCTGGCAGTCTGAATACTTGTTTCGCAATCGTACTATGAAAATTACCGCCAGACTTGAATACATTCATAAGTCCAACATCATTTGCAAGTACAGCTGCACAGTATACTTCTGCTGTTGTTAAGTCCATTGCAACTATTTTGTTTCCAGCTTTTGCTTTGATACAACCTTTAACTGTTGGATTGTCTCTTGGAAGCTGTTGCATATTCAGTTTACCACTACTACTCAATCTACCACTGGTTGTACCGTGAAGATTGAAACCTGTACGAAGTCTACCATCTCTATCTAAGTTAGGTATAATCTTATCAAGATATGTATTCTTGATTTTAACTTTCTGTCTAACTTCTAGAATATGTTTTGGTACTCCATGTTCTTCTGCAAGATTACCAAGTACTTCAGCATCTGTACTGAGTGCACCCGTTGCGGTTTTCTTATCAGATTTAAGTCCACAATAGTCAAATAATAAAGTTCTAAGTTGTAATGTACTGTTTGGGTTGAATCCTTGATTGTCTGCAATAAATCTTTTTACTTCAGGAAACTCATTCAGAGCTTTTACTGCTGCGTCAATGTCTTCGCCCATACGCTTCTGTCCAAACTCTAGACGAGTCTTATCGAATGGGACACCATTGCCTTCTATTTGTTTTAGAAATCTACAACCCTCTACTAAGATTCTTTTGTAGACTCCATACAGTTTGTCATTTGTTTTCAATGCTTTCTCAAACTTTTCAAATAATAGATATGTTACTATCGCATCCATACCAGCATAGTTCTGCATAACATCAAAAGGAACCATACTATAATCAAATGAATCTTTGAGTATACCTGTTCTTTTCTTGAAGTCTGCAATCCAGTTTGAGAGTTCTGCTTCATAATCTCCATATGGAGTATGTTTGATTGCTAGTGTCTTCAAGCCATGTGTACCTGGTCTTTCATCAAACATATAGTGCATAAGCATAGTGTCTTCAAAATGTGGAAACTCGAAGTTGAAATGATACTCAAACCATTGTAAATCAAACTTTGCATTATGAAAGACTACTCTTTTCTTGTTGAATATTTCTTGCATGAGTCTTTCTGATTCTTCATCCATGCAATCACAGTCTCCATAGATACCATGCTCAGGTTCATATGACATAGAGAATCCTAGCATATAGCCATCACGACAATATAGTGCTGAAGTCTCTGAGTCAAGTGCAATAAAATCGCCTGGTGCATCTAGTGCTTTCTTTAACCAAGCGTTTAATTCTTCTGTGTCTTGTATGCCATAACATCTGTCTTTTGGTATGGTCATTTGTTGTAGTTCTCCGCTTACATAACCCGTAATGCTCTCGACAGCTTCCTCGAACGACTTCTTTGCTTCTGGTCGGAACTTTATCATTGCAGGATTGATTATTGCTAAAAACTTAGAATCAACAACTTTTCCATTGTACTCAGTTATTGATGTCTTTTTTGTAAACATTTTGAAAGGCTCTGAACCTACAACAATAAGCCATTCGTACGCATCGATATCGATTTCGATATCAACATCTCTTTTCAAAATTTTCTTCTTTGAACTATCTGAACACAGGGCAAACCTATCATATTCAAACTCAAAGTACTTATCCCAGTTCGTGCTGGACATTGTTGTTTCTATTAGTGCTACTTTAGCCATATAATTTTTCCTTTAATCTTTCTATCTCTGGTCTTGTTAAGTTGCCAGGGTCTATGTTATCTCTTAGTTTTACTACTCTTGCAGACATCTCTAGTTTTTCTGCAAGGTCTTTGGCTTTCTC
>VMHT01005432.1_pt1 | contig 49045 bp, 57 predicted proteins | sample 4693611 | NCBI WGS metagenome assembly VMHT01 (sample SAMN12280063, study PRJNA550983) | marine metagenome | isolation source: seawater sampled from same location over 5 years 0.02-0.2 micron viral filtrate | place: USA: collected off the coast of southern California halfway between the port... ... | reverse complement strand
GGGCCAGTCACGTTTGCGTTCTCAGTTGCAAGGATGGTTGTGTTCGCAGTCAACGACTGTGCGTTGGTACGGAACAGGCCACCACCCTTGAAGTTACCCTTGTTCTCAGCAGCAGGTGTGATTGTTGCACCCTGTGGCGCAAGGTAGTTCACAAAGATATTGCCGGTGCCACTCGACGGGGCAGCAGTGAATGTCAGCGTAGTGCCATCAGGAATGGTGTATGCCGCAGTGTCTTGGACAACACCGTCAACAGACACAAGGACATCTTGGACAGATGATACTGCGGTGGTCAGGGTGAATGTGGTATCGCTGCCATCACCATTGAACCGTTGTACTGCAGTCGTACTCTGGAAGTTATCGGCTGTTTGCTGACCCAGATACGGCATTAGGTTATCTCCATGATGCTCATAGTTACGCTTGCTTTATCTGCTACAGAACAGTCAATCTGAATCTTATCTGTAGTTTCAAGCACTACTTTGTTGCCAGCAAGAATTTCAAGAGATGCACCAACAGGCAAAGGTGCATCCTTCAATAGGAATGTCGTCGTGTTTGTCGCCGTACGCCCACCACCTGATGTATCACTGACCAGCTTTACACTCACCGTGACTTGACTAGTATGTACGTTTGAAAGCACCATACCCAAAATAATTGTAGTTGTACTGCCGGGGGTGGTGTATAAGTCTTCTGGCGTACCGCTTGAGGCTGGCATAACGTCATGCGATACTACCTTGAATGTATTGGCCATTTATTTCTCCTTTAGCCTAGCGCAATAGCAAGGGCTGTAGCCTCATCAGCAATTACTGAATTAAGGGTAGCACCGTTAACTGTTATAGCATCTGCTTCTAATGTTCCGTCAATATCAGCGTCACCAGAAACGTCCAAGGAACCCGCATCAAGTTCGCCTGTCAGAGTAATATTTCTAAAGCTAGCTACGTCCTTGTTGGCATCTACTGTTACTACTTTGCTAGCAACGACAGTGCCTACGGATGCGCCGGTATCACTGTAATTAAGCTCAGCTGCTGTAGCAGTTACGCCATCAAGAATATTTAGTTCTGCGGCAGTAGATGTTACACCATCAAGAATGTTTAGTTCTGCAGCAGTTGATGTTACACCATCAAGAATATTTAGCTCTGCAGCAGTTGATGTCACACCATCAAGAATATTTAGCTCTGCGGGTGTAGCTGTAATAGCAGTATTACTTGCTACTGCTAGTACAGGAACTGTACCTGACTGATTAGGAAGATTTATTGTTCGGTCTGCTGTTGGGTCTACAATAGTAAGTGTAGTTTCGTGTGCGTCAGCAGTAGCACCCTCAAAGATGATTGCATTCTCTGCATTCATCGTAACTGTATCTACAGTTGTAGTAGTTCCAGCTACAGTAAGTTTAGGTACTAATAATTCACCAGTACTTGGATTATAGCGCAAAGCACCGGTGTCGTCAAGTAATCCATTTGATTCATCGTGAAATACTACAGGAAAGTTTGTGTTAGCTGTGCTATCAGCAACGGTTGTCGTAGCGGCTAAAGTAGCGTTAGCTACTGTTACTCCTGCGATAACTGTATTTAGTGCTGTACCATTAACTGTAATAGCATCAGCTTCCAGTGTACCGTCGATATCTGCATCACCTGAAATATCAAGTGAGCCAGCGTCCAATTCTCCGGTAAGTGTGATGTTACGGAAGCTGGCTACGTCTTTATTTGCGTCAACAGTCACAACCTTACTTGCAACCACAGTGCCTACAGAAGAACCTGTGTCGCTATAGTTAAGTTCCGTCGCTGTAGCAGTAACACCATCAAGAATGTTTAATTCTGCAGCAGTTGATGTTACACCATCAAGAATATTTAGTTCTGCCGCAGTTGATGTTACCCCATCAAGAATGTTCAGTTCCGCTGCTGTAGAGGTTACTCCATCAAGGATATTCAGTTCAGCAGCTGTAGAAGTGACGTTTGTGCCGCCAATATCTAGCGTGGTTACTGATAGCTCACCTGCGATTGTGGCAATGCCGCTAGCAACTGTAATGAGGTCCGTATCATCAGTATGACCAATTGTTGACCCGTTGATGACTACATCGTCAATGTCCAACGAACCACCGGTTATAAGACCCGTTGTGGTAATTGTAGATGAGCCGGTGTCAATAGTACCGAACCCAGAAGTAATAGAACCAGAGTTAAGCGCACCAACTGTGGTAGCGGCTGTTGTAACAAGATTTGGCATAGCCGTAATCTCATCATCAAAGTACGCAGCAAGGTCAGTAACTGCGACTTGCTTCATGGTGCCGGCGTCATTGAGAACAACGCGGTCAGCGTCCACTACAGTAGTGGAAGATGCAGTTGTATCACCATCAAGAATGTTTATTTCAGATGTAGTGACTGTGGCACCGTCTAGCTTATTAAGTTCGGCAGTGCTGGCTGTCACACCATCCATGATGTTTAACTCTGCGGCAGTGGCGCTAATTGCCGTGCCGTCAAAGTTAATTGCATCTAAGTACGCCGTGCCGTCGATGTAAATATCGCGCCACTCTTGGCTGGAGGAACCTAAATCGTACGTATTGTCGTCGTCAGGGATGATACTAGAATCAACATCCGCGCCGAATACCACATTGTCTGTAGCAGCGTCACCCATCGTAATGGTGCCGCCATTGAACGTGGTCGTACCTGTTACGGTAAGATTACCACCGATGCCCAAATTACCAGATATATCTGCATTACCATTCATGTCGATGGTAGTTGCAGCAATTTGAATTTCTGTATCGGCTACAAGGTCAAGCTGCCCGTCTGCGCTTGAATTAATGTATATGGCGGTATCACGGAATTGTATTTTTTCTGTGGAAGCAATGAGGATATCATCTGAAAACTCAAAGTAGTCTTCGTCTTCCATCCACTTAATAATACCGTCATTTGATTCGCCATCAAAAGTTACAGTGATATCTGTTCCTGCTGTGCCATCCCCGAGAGTTAGGGAGGTGCCTAACAGTTTTGTGACGGGGCCACCTTCAGCAGATGTACCATCGTGCGTGTGCCCTGTTCCGGCAGCAAAAGCGGCTAACAACTGGTCAAATTCGTTGTTAGTATCTGCTGCCTGAATTACGTCACCATCAGTATAGGATGACTGTCTTGTGTATGTAGCACCCATTTAGCGTCTTGCTCCTAACTGATACTCTAACTGAAAGCCTTTTAGGGAATATGCGGCTGTTGCGCCGCCGTCATTAACCCTCAATGCCACAGCAAATCCAGAACCTTCTACTGCTTGCCTAACCAAGGGCTGAGATGGTCCACCATATGTAGGGGTTCCGTAACTAGATGTGCCGTAAATACCCGCGATATTTGTAGAATCTAGCGGATAAGCGGCTGGTCTAACTGCGTCTGCAGCTTCATAATCGTATCTAACGAATAAATCTGCATCAATTGTGGACTCAGGCTTAAAGTTTACAATGACTCGTTGCATATGCTTTCGTATGCCAGGGTCTTGCATAGTCAAATCGGGACTTCTGTAACGCCCGTTTATGGCTGAACCATCGAAAGTAGAACCTTGTTCTTGTCGATATACGTAGCCATCAAAACCACCATGTAGAACTAAAACATCTCCAGTTCTTATAAAAGTATCCGTACACGCAGGTTTTATACCTTTTAGTGACGAAAACTCGTAACCTTTGTTACCACCTTGTTGGCTTTTTAGGACGCAGGTTATGCCTTCTGTACGGCTTTCTGCCCCGCCTTGCTTAGAAAAGAATAATCTGTATTGCGTTTTATTGGGGATGACAACAGATTCAAATGCGGCGGCACTGATAATATTCTCATCAAATATTGATTGAACATTGGAACTTATAGTTCCCAATTCCACGTCACCAATTCTTTCCGTACCAGCGACAGTGCGCAATCCGTCAGGGCCAAGAAAGATAATATCACCAGCAAATTCCTGAATAGTATGGCCATTTATGCATCCAATATCACGGGTAACTGGCGCCATTGAAAAGTCTGAACTGGAACTGCCCGTTAATTTAAAGATTCTGTTTTCACAAAATATAAATAAATTTTCACGGAATACTTTGATACCCACAATAGTATCATCAACTTTTATGCTTCCAGCACCTTGCCCACCTGTAAAATTGTCTTCATCAAAAGGGACACTGAATACGAGTTCTTGTGGTGTGGTGGACATACCTGCGTAGAACATATGTTCTCGGTATGCCGCTACGATGCTGGCCCCTTCTACTGCGGATGCAGTTACATCGGTAGCGGCCATCGAAGTACTAAATACTGTAGGGTCATTGACCCCATCTACAACAATTAGTTTTTCGTTACCATCAAAATTAAAACGTTCGAAGTTATACTTCGTAGCATTTGTACGACCTGCGTCTCTTTCTGTCCAGCTCTCAGATACTACTGTAAGGGACGCATCGCTAGTTGGTGCATGTGCGGCAGCAGAAGTGCTGTTAGTCGCTCGTGTTACACCGGTAAACGTAGTTGAAGTTATTCCAGTGTATGTAAACTGTTCGCTATCAATCTGAAGAGTTCCACTGGAGCTGAAGCCAGATGTCGATTCTACAGTTATAGTGCCGGAACCTGTCATAGCGGTTCCTTGTGCGATTGCCGCGGCTAGTGAACCAGTCGCAGCACTAAATATTTTTTCTCCTCTAGCCGCTATAATTTTGTTAGCGAAGTTAACCACCATCAAAAGTTCTTCATCGGCTGATGAGGTGTGAGGAACAATTTGTTTTACGTGTTTTTGGTAGCCTTGTATGCGCTTATAGCCACCTTCAATATCTGGTTCAAAGTTCTCAAGCTGTAGTGCTTGACCAGGTTGCATGATAAAGGTAGAACGGTTTGCTATCAACCCGCCCTCGCATATGAACGCCATAGGTTGTACGCGGGATGTATCTGCCATTATGTTGCTGTTTCAGTATTAAAATATCCTGCCATGCTTGCCGGTTTTAGCACTACCGTAGAACGTACGTACTCATATTTGTTGACAAGCAGCGTTTGCATATTTTTGATGCCCTGCTCAAATCTTGCAAAATTAAGTTGGTATTGCTCAATCTCTCCGCGATACTGATATGTGTATGCCGTAGCACCATCCGCAATAACTGGAGAAAACCGGTCATAGATTGATGTGGTGTCACTGTGCGCGGAAAGGTCAGAACCAAAAGTAAAGTAATCATATTTAAGGCCGTAAGCCTTATCAGGAAATGGGTAAAGAAGATAATTGTTATCTAAAGTTCTTACGATATACTGTGGTATTCCACCTAAAGAAAACTGTGCTATTCTAGTATCATCAGAGTGTGCCGCGGCAGTTGTTGAGTTTGCGCCCCGTGTACAACCAGTAAACTGCGTGCTACTCGTTCCAGTGTACGTAATTTGTTCGTTTTCGATATGAAGAGTGCCAGAAGAATCAAAACCCGTAGTGCTATCTACAGTAATCGTAGTAGCGGAATCTGTTAAAGCCCCATCCAAAAGCGTGGATGTAACATCATCTTCTTGGTCAACATACTTACTAATGTACTCGTTATATGTCAAACTCAGTAGTTTGCGCCCCGCAGAACTAAGGGCATCATCTTTTGAAATACGAACTGTGTTATAATCTACATGTTTTGCATCTGTAGGAATAGAATACCGAACAGTGCCAGGAACTAGTGTCTCTGTCTTAGTAGAATGATTGAAAGGGTAACTAAATTCTCTTTGGTTAATATACCGAATGGCTTCATTTACAGCATTTTGTGCCTGTACTTGAATACCCCGTGCACTAGAGAAAGTGGACGAGGTAAGTTGTGGCTCATTCATACGAGCCAATACTTCATTGGTAAGTGTAAGAAAAGTTAGAGCCATCTCAATCCTTAAATTAGGGGGCCACCCTAAAGTAGCCCCCTATAATGTTTAGGCGAGTTGGTCGCGGTCTACATCAGTAGGTTTATCTGAACCATGCTCGTTACAGTCGATGACTGTTGCATAGACACGAATACGCCCTGTGCTAGGTGCCGCACCAGCCAACTTCACATCAATCGTATCTGTGCTAGCTACGAATTGCGTGTAAGTTGAGGCTGCACTACCTACAACAGTGTTGGTCTGACCATTTGTGCCAGCCGCACAGAAACCTGTAGAGGTTACGTCTGCACCGTCAACGATGTCATCACCAGCTGCGAAGTCAATGTCTGCAGTCACGCTTGCGTTGAACGCTTTCATCACTTCTGCACCTGCGTTCAGAACCAAAGTTCCGGCAGGGATTTCAAGTGCTTGAAAGATATCACCGTCTGCAAGAGAATTTCCTGCAGCAATCAGTGCATCAACATCAACGTACGCTTCCAGATTGCGCATCACATGTGTGTGCTTATGGGAAGGAAGAACTGCAATTGAGTTAGCGCCAACACCTGTGGTGCCGGAAGCAGTCAAATCAAAGGTTGCCATTGTCTAATCTCCCCTTAAGCTGCATTGTACTTGGCAGTTACGATTGCTTCTGGGCGAAGAATCTTACGGCCGTACAAGTGCATTCCGCGAACGATGTCCGCAAACGAATCTGGGTCACGGTATGCCTCAGTTTTCGTAATTTGTGAAGCCGAAGCTACAGCTGATGTGTGGCCAGCAACGATAACACCATAGTTGGAGTTCTGGTTAGCTGAACCAGTTGTACCAGCGCCCGTGCCGACAGACGGCAGGTTGTTGGATACATATACATCAAAGCCATGCAGCTGACCGACAGCAAGACCACCTTGGAGACCTGAGCCACCGAAATCGCCATTCAGAAGACGGGAGTCTTCGTCCTTAAGCAGTTCAATGAAAACAGGGTCTACAATCAGCCAACGACCATCGTTATCTACAAACTGCTGGTCAAGGAGACGGCCCATACGTGCAATAACCATCAGAGGTGAGGCAGTTGCAGTTGGAAGGGCAGTGGCACCAGGAAGACGCGCAGCCAGTGGAATTGAGTGGTCACCAGCAGAACCTGTGGTGATGTTGCCGAAGCTATCTTTGCGAAGCTTCATGCTAGTCAGAAGTTCATCACTACCAGCGGTAGATACTGCTTTTGAACCGCTTACGGTATCGTTTGCGGTGCCAGCAGCAGAGCTAAGGCTGGACTGTTTGAAGCCAGACATATAACCCAGAATTTCTTGGTCATGCTGGTCACGCAGACGGTAGCCGGCGCGGTCAGATGCAAGAGATTCGAAGTTAACGTGTGAATGCGCTTCTTCAATGTCATCTACTTTAAATGCAAAGTAGTTGGCCTTGTCTACGACAAGGGAAAAGTCTTCATCATCCAAGTCTTGTGGTGTAATTTGTGCACCACGAGCGTATTCTTTAACGGTGATTTCAGGCTCTTTGATGATACGAACGGTATCACCATAGTTTGCAATCTCACCGAAATAGTCAGAATTCGTGATTGACTCAGCGACAGAAGACTTACGAAAAGCTTGCTGGACTTTTTGCGAGTAAATTACCGGGCTAAAGTTGCCATTCGGTAGGTTACCGTATCCAGCGGCAGTTTGAAAAGCCATCTTATTCTCCTAAAATGAGGCTATTAAACTCCGATTTCCTGAACACCATAAAGGCCAGTCAGCTTGGGTGTCCACTACGTGGGGCCAATCATCACCTGGGTGGTTTAGAGGAGAGAAAATCGTATACCTTGCTACACCAAGGTTACAATAAAACTAAGTGCTATTAATGTGTAGAGCACAATGTGGGTTGCTTGAAAAAATCAAGGGCCACGCGTAAAGTTATATATATTGTACCACAATTAAAACTAATTGTGAAGAGGTATTTTATTCACCTCTTGATATATCATATATGAAGTTGCCAGTTCGTACAGCTTCTGCAATTTCTTGCTCATGCTTGCTAAACTCAGCACCCTTCATTTTTGCTACCTGTGATTCGCGCCACTGGTTTGACTGTTTTTCTTTTGTCTCAGCGACGGCGCTAGTCCCACGGGACGTAACGGATTTAGCAGCATCTTTGTTACTTGTAGGGGCTTTTTCCTTTTTTTCGTTGATATTCATGTCAACTTTATAAAGGTCAATAGCACGAGATGCAGCACGAGCATCATTTTCATTTTCATAAAGTGCTTTCTGAACCCAACTAGGCTGTATCTCAACCCAATCATGGAAATCCTGACTATTGCGAATATCATCGAAATCAGGGTGATACTGCATAAGTTCAGCTTCAGCAGTCTTTCGATTTGCCTCTACTTCGCGTTCTGCAATTGCGGCGAGGCGCTGTTCAATAGAACTGTCTAGTTCTTGGGCTTTCTTAGTGGCAATTGTTTCCACCATCTTTGCAACATCTGGATACTGCTTAGACCACTCAGATAGCTCCTCATCTGTTTTAGGAAGTTGGATAGCCTCCCTAGCTGCCGTCGAAAGCTGCGTCTCAAGCTGACGTATCTTCTCACGCATATTTTCTTCTTTTTGCTGGGCATGTCTGCGAAGGTCGCCATAGCGCTTTTTAAATGTTTTTTCTTCGGGAGCCAGTCCATCAGTTTCTGCTTTATCCTTTTCTTCAGCTTCTTGTTCGTCTAGAATTCCTGCTCGTTCCGCTTCCAATCGTTGCAATTCAGCTTGTTCTGTTTCTTGGCGATTGTTCTTGTATTTCATAGGTGCGGTTTTAATGTCTTGCTTAACAGCTGCTTCAGCCATTTTAGTCTCCTTGTTGGGGCCACCAGTAGCCTTTCGGGGTGATGGGTAGCCGGACTATAGTTTACAATTGTTATTTTTTGTAAACCATCTTTCCTATCAAATAGACGATAGGATGTATAATTTTGCACCAGACATTGCCGACAAAGCTATCCTTAGCCCTGCCTTTTGTTAGAATATGTCTGAGGTGCTGTGTTCGCTTCTGTGCAAAGAACGCACCGACATTAGTTAAAATGCCGCTGTTCTGCATACCGCGAACGTATGGTTTGAAGAGCCAATGATACCCTACTTCATGTGTAGGTGTCAAGTACTTTTTCTGATATGTATCCCATATCTTCATTGTCCTAGCCCAATCATCAAGCTGTGTCTGGCGATACATTTCTGTGCAGACAATCTTACTGGATTCTGGTTCACCGCCGCTTTCTCCGGGGTCTTCTTCTTGTTGGTTGCGGCTTTCGCTTCTAATATCTGCCTCTTTGCGCATAGCCTCTGCTTGACGATTAATTTCATCATCTCCACCAGGGGTGTTACGTGCTACTGCACCTTGAAGAGTCGTAACAGGGCGACCACTATTGTCTGTAACAGGGCGACCACTATCATCAGTAACAATATTAGCTCGGCCCATTCTAACATCTTGTCGGTTTTGTCGTTCTTGTTCTGCGCGACGAGCGTTTTCTGCAGCTCTATTTGCTTGGTCATCAAAGACTCCGCTTTCGAAAGCCGCTGCTTCTTCATCTATGCCTTCATCCATAATTTTACGTCGTGTGTCAGGGGTCATAGATTCTTCAAGTTCATTTATCTTTCTGTCAATGGCTATCCTTGTTCCCGGTTGCATATTATTGATTTTAGAAATCCTACCCCTAGAACCATCTGCCCGTTCAAAGTCTCCTGCCTCTCCCTTTGACAACAGCTGTAACGCTTTCATTTGTTCAGCTATAGGAACAGGAGCTAGACGGTCCACGCCAGGCCGTCCAAAAGCTCTTTCTTTAACAGAGTCAATACCAGAGAATACTGTATTTAAAGTCTGCATTTCGCCTTTAGCTACCCTTTCGTTAACAGCGTTAGTGATGCTATCGTCAAAAGCTTGTCCAGAGGCACGTGATGGCGGTCCTTGTGTTGACAACTCATTAAAAATTTGATTAGTCCGTGCAGTTATGTCTGCAGATGTACCCATATTAGTGCCAGCAGCACCGTCATCTGAAAATATGTTGCTTGGAATGCCACTGTCATCATAGTCTACAATTCCAGTATTCTGTGTGGCGGCTTCCGATACTATCTGAGCTTCAGCAAGAGACTGACCGGTGTACTTTTGACCAAGACCATTCATTATTGCTTTAGCCGTATCGTGTTCATACTGATGTTGTCGGTTTGGTTGACCTATGTCAAAAATGCCTTTTGGGGGGTCCATTTCTTTATATGCAGCATTAATCTGCGCCTGTTTATCCATTAAAAGGTCAATATAGCCAGTTTGTCCCCCTTTACCGAGGTTATCTCGCATAAAGTCGTATTGACCTTTCGACATTATCGCTCTTCGGGTAGGGTCATTTTGGTCTACAATTATTTTTTGACTTTCTTCATCTGATGCTGTCAAAGCAGAAAAAAGACTTGGTACAGCCCCAAATCCACTTGGTTCTGCCGTTCTACCTGTTAAGCCGTACCTTGTGGCTCCGCGGATGCTACCCTTGCCATCACTGTAACCACCAAAAAACGTAGTTTGCGTGATGGTGGGGTCATTAGTGCTGTCGCCATCGTCGTCAGGTGACGGTGGACCAGTTCTTCTTTGCGCGATAGGTTCGCAGACTCCTGTAGCAGCATTCATCTTGTATCCTGGAGGGCACGGGTCTACCGGAGGTGCAGTTCCATCATCTCCATCATCCCCGTCATCTCCGTCATCGGTTGACTCTTTGTACTTATCAATATTAGGCGCATACACACCCGTCAAATCTGTGGTAGGGGTGTATGGCTTATCAGAAATAGTCAACGGAGTTGTATCTGTTGTAGCGCCGGAACGTGGCGTCCCACTTGTTGTCGGTGTGGTAACAAATTTTTCTGAGGCGGCTTCTGGAGTTGGGGGCATATACGGTCCCCCAATAACCGGCCCCATCAAAGGGTCATCAAATTTAAAGTTTGGGGGCAGTGGAACCCCAAGAGGGAATCCAGGTACGCCACCTCTGCCCGGTCCAAATACACCTGCCCCAGGTCTCTCCATTGGGTCTAAATTAACGGAAACGTCAGAAGGAGCGTTGGTTATGTACTGTCCAGCTTGTGCCTTAATTAGTCCGCCATTATCATCAACAGGGTCCGCTTTTTCTTTACCACCGCTTACATATTCAATCTGACCGCTGTTTTCCATCTCTTGTATGCCCATAAGCGCGTCACGCCGCATACCTTCATATGTACCGAGGCCGTGGTAGCGAACCACATTGGCAGGTACGACAAGTTCGCCCTCACTCAGCAGGACAAGCTGGTCGTCGGCAACTTCTTCTTTTGTAGCGCCGGGGGGCGGATTACCTTCAGCGGCTTCTTCATAAGAAGGGGCACCGAGGCCAATCATAACAGCTAGTCCTTTACCTTCGGCATCTTCGGGCATACCACCTTTTGCCATTGCGGGGACTTGTGGCATAGGAGGGGGTGCCATAGCAGCGGCTGCAGGTTGCATCATAGGGTTCAACGCTGGTGCGGGAGCTGATGGGGGTTGCATCAACGCATCTGCGATTCCGCCTTGGGATGGTGCCATAGGAGCAGGAGGCGCAGGTGGGGGAGTTTTCTTAGCTTGCATTTTAGCTGACACTTCTTTTACTGCTTCATCCCGTGGGTCTACAGCACCGGGGCGAGGGGCGGGGCCAGATGGTGCCGCTAAGCCTTGAATCATGGCTGCGGGGTTAGCCGCCTTTGGTCCGCCACCTTGTGGTGCGGATGTCGCTTCCTGCATTGGAAGCGGTGCTTTACCTTCTTGTGCCATCATTATTTTTCGTGCCATTGTTATTCCCCCCTGGCCTGTGCTTCTTCACGTAGTGTATTAATTCTACGCAACTCATGGATGGCTCCCTGCGCCATAAACATGGTTTTTGTATCCTCGGCCTGTTCCAATACTTTGTGCATCTCATGTGTACGGTATTCTACGTACGCATTTAGCGCATCGACATTGCGTTTAACACCGACCAACGGCATTAGTTTCTTAGCTATTTCTCGTATCATTTAAGTCCGCCCATGATGCTGGCTAACTGAGCACCTACGTCTCCGCCACCCTCAGGTTGTGGAGGCTGTTGACCAGCTGCGCTAAAGCCCGGCTCACCCGGAACTGCCGCACCGCCGACGCCAATGTTACCACCACCGCCACCGGACATATCCATAGGATTAACGCCCTGCGCACCTTCTTCTGGTCCAGCACCGCCAGCCGCTCTAATTATTTCTGCTTGACGGAAGGCTTCTCGTTCGTCATTGATTAGCTTCTCTGCATCCAAATCCATAGCTTGTGCGAGTTCGCGTAGCACAACAGGAAACTTAACAAACGACGCAACGTTAGGATTGCCAGCAATCTGCAACAGTTGCAGAAGTCGCTGACTCCGCACCTCGTTCTTCATTAAGCTTTCAGTGCCACGCGCCTTGACTTCCAAGTCCCCACGCACAGACGGGTCGAAGTTAAACTGCATGTTAAATGCATAGAACGCTTCTCCCAACGGCTGTAGTAGGTAATCGTCAATATTCTTTACCACGCCCTTAACACTGATTTGGGCAGCGCCCATTAGCATAGAAATACCTGCCGCAGTTCGGCCTGTGCCCTGCACCCCTGTTTGTCCATGTGAGTATGATGGGATGCCGGTAGCATCATCAGCAAGCTGTCGTGCCTTATCAAACATCATCATATTTTCTGATGATACGTTGGGATACTTGGTGCCAAACAGGGCTTGCCCCGGTGCGCCGCCTTGACGACGGAACACTTTGCCCGGATACAGTTCTAAGTCCTGTCCCGGAACAAGATTAGTTTCGTCAATCTCAAAGATAAGATTACCCGACAGCACGGCGTTATCAACAGCCATGCGCATAAAGCCGTTCATAAGCTGTTGGGTATCCGTCATGTTTTCAGCAAGGCCAACACCGAAGAACGAATATGGATTAAGTTCGTATGGTGCGGCAAAGTATGGAATACGCTTCGGTGTGAATGGATTGATAACTAGACGTAGAAGCTGGTCATGGCATACCCAGCAGTTTACTTGCAGAGTGTCCAAATCATCAAGTTCTCTAGGAACCTCAAGTCCCGCCTCTTCCGCAGAGTCCTTGTCAATGTTGCCCCAGAATTCTAGAATCTCAAACCGTTCAACATCGTAGCTATTACGGTAATCTTCTAGGTCTGTCTCCCACCATTTACGGACATAGTTTGTGCCCATGCCAATGGCATTATCAATGGCATCATGCCGGAAGTATGGACGTTTCTTAAGGTTACGAAGTTCGGAATGACTTAGACGATGACGTTGGATAACGTACTCGCACTCATCCATGTTCTTTGCGTCCGAGTCAGGATACATGTTCCATATGGAAACATTCTCTACCTTAGGGACGGTTTTGAGAACTGGGTCATAATTGCCCTCTTCGTCCCAGTTTGGATATTCTTTATCATATGCAAACGGCCCTTTCAGAATACCAGTTCCGAAAAGAGCCATCTCAAATGCCGTGTGTCGCAGATGCTTAGATGCGCTAGACTCCTCAAGCTGGTCAAGAATTTTCTTTTCCATGCGAGTCGCAGCATCTTCTGCGGGATGATAAGTTTGCGAAGATGCTGTCTTACCGGGTCCAAGGCGAATGTCATCTTGTATTTCGCCTAGCTCGTCTGTAAGCACTCCAAGATTTAAATCTTCTAGCGTTTGATTCGTAGCACCCGGCGGAAGTTCTGCACCATCTCCTGCAAAACCGTACTTGTCTTGCAACGCTTCCATAGCGTTTGTATTATCTTTAGGGTCAAAATGGACAGCATCTTCTACTCCCTCAGGGACGCGGGTAGAATCTACCCCCAGCGGAAATCGCTGTCCGGCGAACAGGACATCAATAATCTGTCCATATGCCGCCAAGACTTTAGTTTTTGTAATCTTGATGAATACTTTTGATTTTTCTGTGGACGTGAACTGTGTATCTACGCTGTACAATCCCCGATACTGGCGATAAGAGTCCAACCACCGCTCTTCTTCTTCTTGTCGGCTGGATTCAACATTTTCAAATTTTGTGCGTACATACTCCGCTAGTTGCTCTGAACCGGACTTAGGTTCAAATACAAACGCTTCAATGTGTTCTTCTTCAGCCATATTTAATATCCAAAGGTTGTATCAGCGGGTCGCCACTTATGGGTAGGTATTCCGTTAGGAAAATCAAAAATGGAACGCGACTGAGGGCGTGTCATGATACCGTATCTGAGGGCGTCATATAGGTGGTCTTCTACTTTAGTATTTACATCTTCTGGATTAGTTTTATCCATCGGAAGAGTGGGCAACTGAGCAATCAAGTTTGTACAGTTGCTCATTATTTCTATTCCTGCACGCCCAGTATCCTCGTCAATCTGTAGGCGCCTATGCAACTCGTTCTTACCTGCTACACGACTACCGCGGCTTCTGTCGGAGGGACGCCACCTGCATCCTTCAACAATCATTTGCTCTGCTAGTGACGGCCCAGTATCTCCGCGTTTATGCCAGAGGGACGAGTCAAGTACACCGTAATGAATCGCCTCGCCTTCTTCTTCATCAAGCACCATATGTGCCAGTTCTTTCGCAGGAACTTTTGTTACGTACAGTTCTCTGTAGACAATCAGAGTCTCGTCTGCGGGGTCTACAGCAAACCAAAGAACACCGGAAGCAGAGGAGTAACCGTAGTCACAAGCCCTAAATTTGCGCCATGAATTTGGGATTTGATAAGGCTCAATAACATGGTATCTCCTGTCAAACTCTGAGAAGGCAGCGCCTTCCGCAATATCCCATGAACCCTCTAGTAACTGCCTACGCTGTACTTCTGGCAGTGAGAGCAACATTGCCTCATAATCACCTGCTTCGTAAAGATATGGGTTATCAAGCAACTTAGCTGGCACAAACCGACGCTTAAAGAGCGGTATCCCTGCTTTACTGTGACGACTAGGGTATACAAGGGTTTCACCGGTGGTGATGTCCGTTGCCCAAAAAGGTTTGCCAGGGATTTCGGGGTCAATGAACATTTTCTTGACCCATGCATGTCCAGGGCCGCCTGGGTTCGTTGTTGCCCGCATAAAGACTGGTAATGACGGGTCTGCTGTTCTAAGGCGCGAACGTAAATAATCCCAAGCATAAGGTGTCGCATACTGTGTTAATTCATCTATGCCTATATATGTAAATGCCTGACCCTGATAACGGAGAACATCTTTGTCCTGCTCAAGGTATGTCATCCATATTCTGGCACCGGAGGGAAAAGTCCACTGGCTTTTCTTCTCCATCCATTTAGCGCCCGGATAGGCGCTAGGGTATAGTTCTTGACTTTTGTGTATCAGTTCGCGCAATTCATCATTTGTACGACGTAGAATTAGCGCATTAAAATTCTTGTTGCTACAGTAGCGAAGCGGGTCAATAATGAGAGCGTAAGACTTGCCACCCCCTGCTGCGCCACCGTATAATACTTCCCGTTCTGATGAGGCCAGAAATTCTGTTTGCGGACCAGGATTAGGCTCAAACAGAATTTTTTCAGGTTCTTGTTCTTGTGAGGTGTAACTGGAGCCAACAAACTCCATCTCCGCTTCTGGATTTTCTTGCGCTTCTAGCCTCTTTAACTTCTTCTGCGCCATATTCATTTGTATACGCGCAGAACGTTTTTGTCGGGCTAACTTCGCCTTTTCTTTTTCTTCTTTAGTTTTGGGTGCTGATGTTGCCTTGGTCTTGGGCCTTGGCGGCACGGCGTTTTTGTTCAACATATTTCCGTCTGTCAGATTTGTCAGTCTTTATACGTTTCCACAATCCCATAGGCGTTATGGGGCGCCCTGTGTACTCCGTGAGCCATCTGGCAACTTCAGGGTAGGATGATGCCTTTAAGTACTCTATGCCCTGCTGTAGGGCTTCTAACTGCTCTTCTATGGGGTCGAAAAGCTGAGGGTCATGGTCTGCCCTTTTGTATCCCCAAGGCACCGTAGGTCCCTTAGCCCTATCGTATCTGTCAGTCGGATTCAGTTTCTGTGCTATCGTCATCATTCTTTGCAGGTAAGATAAATACGCCTATTGGCTTATCCGAAGAAACGTTAAGCTTTTCCACTTTGGAAAGCCCCACCCTATCAAGAATTTGCTGTGATGCAGCGAGGCGCTCTCTATTACCAACAGCTGTGGGGTCATCAATGACGCCTACCATAGACAATACAGCCTTTGGGGCGTTAGCAGCCATCTCCATCTCCGCACGTTCAATAATTTCTGTGCGAAGAGCTTGCATTATAGCATAGGGGTTTGTGTTTGTCGAGTACCCCGCCGCTTTCAACGCTCTGGTGTAGTTGCCTTTGGCCTCACCAAATAAAGCGTCTAGAAAATTAGATTGCAATTCTGTAAGTTGTTTAGGCACGAGGATTTCTCTTTCTTCCTGTTTTAGTACGGGCAAAAGACCGGTTCCTACTACGAGACTTAACAGATAGCTTCTTATTGTTCATAGGATTGCCAGTAGTATGGTGTACGTCTTTGCCGTCCCCCTTAGTCACTTTGCCTCTTTTAGCCATGATGGCACGGGCGGCGTTACGGGAAGCACGACGTTTAATCTGTTTCGGCTTGCTATGGTAGCTAGCATATTCTTTTTTGTAATTACGTTTACGCGTCATGCTTTTGACTTTTTCCGTTTGGCCTTTTGTTTACGTCCAGAGGGTGAAACGGACCATCGAATAGAGGTAGGTTTTCCTCCTGTATTTCCGGCTTTCCGTTTCTTACGGGTGGCTGTAGCCTTCTGTCCTTTGGACATCCTATCTGCGACCGCCTTCGGGCGACACGCTGGATACTTTCTCTTTGACTTCGAAGATGATTTACGCCCACACTTTTTTCCTGTGGATACGTCCCGCCAATCCTCTTTGAACCATTTACGCAATCCTCCCTGATAAGCCATTATTTTTTCTGCGACTTTCTTATCTGTTTAAATGTTTCTTGTATGCTTGGTGGTTTGGTATCGTTAGGGTCATACTTACACTGAAACTCACGGGGGAACCACTCGTCCATACGAAAAAACAAAGTATCTACAGTATTGTTTACTCCGTGATAAACACACACACGCTGGTCTTCTACATTCGTGCAGCCCTTCAATCGGCAAGTTACGTAATCTGGGTCTGCTGCGTGTGCTACTTGTCCTTTAAGAAATGTAATAAAAAAGTAAAGAGCAGTGATGCCGATGCCAACCATGACTATCCACGCTACAATCTCTACAAACTTCTGTCTACGTTCGCGCTGTTTGTAAAGTGTTTCTTTACGCTGCTTACGAATTTGTCCTTCCATTGCTACGAGGGAGTCCCACTTAGACTTGCCCATAGTTAGGGAAATCCACTGCTGTAGTTCGTAGCGCTGTTGTTTTGCCTTTTCTTTGTTAGCAAATGCAGCTATTGCTTCTTGTTCTACAGTCTGTCCAGCAAATAGCTTTTTAAATATAGGTGGGTTCTTTGCTTCTTTTTCTGCCTGTTCTAGGTCAGACATGGCGCCCATCCAACGCGACAAATCCCCAGCCATCTGTTCGATGTCACGGCCTACGGCAAATCCTTTTTTAATTGCACCGAAAGCCGCCGATGCTGTCGCCATTGCGCTAATGGGGTCCATCAGTACACCTTTACATCTTTATCTATAAGCTTGGGTAAGCAATAGGAGGTTATCTTCTCCCCTTGTTTGTGTAGTGTTTGTGCAAACCAAACACAATCATTCAGGTTGGCAAAATACATATCGTTGCTAACCATCTTTTGATTTTCCCCTGTACCCAAAAATACAAACAGGAGAAAAACATGTTTCATTATCGCCAGCTGCCGCCCATTGCTTTATAGCGCTTTGATGCGTAGGCATTTGCGTAAGCTGATGGGTACACTTTAAATTTGCGCTTAGCCTCAGATTTGGCCTTTGACCAAAGAGCTGGTTTGGTGGGCACCGGCTTTTTTGACTTAGCTTTAGTTTTCTTTTTGGCCATGATTTCTACTGTCCCAATATTTATCACCGTAATCGTGAAATATTTCTTCGCCCTGTTTTATTTCTTTGAGCGCAAAAAACCGAATATAGCGGTCATCTCCATCTTCAATACTCCACTCAGCATTTGGACTTGCGCTGTGGTTATAGACCATAGCAAAGCCAAGTGGGATGTAGTATTCTTCGTCATCTTCGTATGGCGTATGGAACATGTAGTCGTGCAGAATGCACTCATCTCCCACGTCATTATAATCAGCGACCAGATAAGGACACAGTTCAATTATGTCACCTTGAACGTAATCCTTATCTGCAAATACGCCGAGGCCGTGAACTGTTGAATCATCAACATACGGCATTACTTTTTCTTTTTAGCCATTCCGCCACGCATACGCTTCTTAGCCATTTTTGCCATGCCGCCGCCCATCATCTTTTTTGTGCCGCCGCCACGCATTTTCTTGGCCATTCCGCCACGCATACGCTTCTTAGCCATTTTAGCCATGCCACCACCCATCTTTTTTGCAGGGAGTTTAACTCCCAGTTTTTTTGCGAGTGCTTCAAGCGCAGCCATTTGTTCTTCTCTAGTAGCCATTTCTTAATCTCCTTCTATCTAATACTAAGGCTTCATATACATCCTTGGGAAAGTGCTCGTAGTAATTAGACTTTTCCAGGTACAGAGCTGCATCATCCAGTTTAGAAAGTTTCTGAACAAAGACCATGCAGTAAGACAGGCTGTCATCTGTCACGTCATCATCGACAAGGAAATCAAGACCAGCCTCTGTTGCGTCATAGTCGGGGTGAAACACCATAAGGTGCAAATCAATTCCAGCTATAGACATCAACTCATTGATACCGTCGCACATACCATCAAGGTATTCCATGTCCGGTAAATTTTCATCAGCCCAAACTACGATATCGTAGTCATGACCATCAAAATTACGAATTGCCTCTAGCAGTCCGTCTGTGCCGGTGTTGATGCTAAATGTAACTTTATCCTCTGCCCAAGCTTTCCTAGCGTAAGGACAAGGAGGAAGACCGTTCAGTTTTGCATTCGGTATTTCCAAAAAATCGCTTGACCAGATACGAATATCCTGTTCAACTGGGTGCACGTCACTTCTTCTTTCGGGCATCCATATTCTTTTGAATAGCGGCTTGACGAACTTTTTCATAGCCGGACATCTTGCCATCTTTGTTCAAATCGCCTAGTGTGGCTCCTGCTCGTAGTCGGGGAACATTAGTTGGCATATCCATGATGTGTTTCTTACCGGCTTTCATACCGCCTTTTTTCTTTCCATCGGCTTTCAAATCTCGTGCAGCGCGACCGCTGTTAACATACTCAGTCAAAGACTGCGTATCATCGCGGCCTTTGTCATAAAAGTTTTCACGGTATTGTTGCATAAGGCCCGAAGGTATTTCTTTAATTTTAACATTAGTTCCGCCCTTATTCTTTTTAAGGGCATCACTGACTTTTGTGTCGCTAGCTTCTCGACGAAGACGTGCAAGCAATTCAGGAGATACATCTTCTTTTAATTTCCCCATCGGACCTTTTAAAAGAATTGTAATTTTTTCTTTCATGGAAGGTTTTGGGTCTACCATGTCAGCAAATCTGCCACCCTTTTGTGTTAAAGAGTGTTTATGATATAGCTCATCAACAAGATTACTGAGGCTTTTGGGGCGTGGTGTATCATCATCCACCTTGAATTTTGTTCCCATGCGAGAATCAAGATGTTCTTGAACTCTCGGACTACGCTTCGATTCTTTGTCTGACATTACAGTTCCCCTGATTTCATAGCTTCTGAAAGCTTGATGGCGCGTCCCTTTACTTGTTTCGCCCACCTGCTATCCAGCATCTCTACAGATGCAGTGGCAAAGTCACCTTCATGAATTGCCGCCCACATCTTTTTAAACTTACAGAGGCGTGGAACCCCCATATTAAACGCCATGTCCATTACGACAAGCTGGCGAACTGCGTCTAGGTCAGCAACACATTCATGCGCTCTACACAGTTCATCTTCAACAATCGCAACATCGTTCTTCGCCAAATACATAGCATCCGCTTCTGTAATGCCGTGTTCGTAGACAGCATCCATACTAGGGATATCCATCCAATCCAACTCTTCTTTACTGATGCCGCGACCCTCTAGGTTACGCCCGATACCGATGGTATCAATGCCTAAACTGTCTTTGTATACAGCAAGCCGCAGCCCTTCATGCGCAATCAACTTATTTACGAAAACTTCGCTATTGTATTTCATTTAAACTTTTTCCTATCCAAGTACCATCTTGCGCAGTTAACTACAGTGTTTGTTGTTATCATGGCCACCAGCCACACTTCCCACCATTCAATCAATTTCTTTATTCACCCTAATGCACAGAAGCTCCTTGTTGTACTCCTGCACTATATCAAATTCTGTTACCGTGGACTGAAAATAGCACTCTGCCATTGTTCGTGTGTGTACCAACGGTTCAACTTCAAACTCAAACGGCGTCACCGCCGTCACTAAAACCAAAACCCATTCGTTTAACATCAGTGTTTCTCATGTCCCAGCCATACCGCAAAAGCACCCGTCATAGCCCCTGTCACAACGCTAACTAGCGCCGACTGTTCCATTGTTGGGCTTGGTAAAGTCATAAACCATTCCACTACCCGCCAAGCGGATATTGACATCATAATCATCATCAAGCGGGGTAGTATCTTCCACTTTAGAAAACGTTCCATTGTTACTTCTGCCACGATTTACCCTCGCCTGTTCTTCCGTAGTTCGATTGTGCATGCACCACATGATACCCATCACATCCTCTAATACAGTGACCATTACTTCTTTCCGAAAAACTTTGTCGCACTTCTGACCCCAAAGCTTGCAGCAACAATGACGCCCAAGCTGTACTGGTACCATTCAGGCATTTGCTCCAGTTGTTGAAATCCATTTGCAACTACTTCTTCCATCCCAGGCACAAAGGCCATGATAAGCGGGATTGAAAACAAAATGGTAAGCCACTCGTCTTTCCACGAGGATTGGCTACCCTTAGCCATCTCCAAGTCCCAGTCAATCTCACCGGTGGCCTTCTTCTGCATCACGATAGCTTCTGCTTGCGCTTTCGCTACCTTGGTGGCCGACACGGCTTTCTTCTCTTCTACCTTGCCAGATAACCATGTACCGGCAAGTTCTGCAATAGGTCCAACTAGCAGATTTAACATTTCCACCTCTTACGGGCTTGACGCAAAAGGCTGTTAGGATTCTTTGCCGCCTTCGGAAACTTCTTCATCTGTCCCGCTGAACGAGCACAGAATGACTTCCTACGCTTAGCCGCCTTACTGCCCGGCTTTACCTTGCCAGTAACAGCTGTCTTCAGCTTACTACCTGGATTAGCACGCCTGTACGCCTTAACACCCGCCTCAGTCATCCCCGCGCCAGTCTTAGTGGAGCGAAAATTCTTTTTATTGCGTGCTGGCATCTTGGAAGGCTTACGTGCCATTATGTAGCTTCACCTTGTTGTTCGCATCTGTAGCGGAATGTCTGCGGAAAAGGAAAAGCATTACCAATAACAGTGGTAATCTCTTCTACTCTCTCCACACATTCAGCTCTCTCTGCATACGGGCCATACTCATCTTCGAATACGGCGCACATGCTAGGCTGATGTAGCGCACACGCTAGTACCATAGCCTTAAACATAGTAACCTCAAAAAAGATGGACGGAATCCACGTTGTCAAAATTCCGTCCATTATGCCTTAGAGTGGCTGTAGCGAACCCCGCAGGAATAAGTACAGCATCAGGTCTTACGTTCCGGGTTTCCCCGTTGCATACTGTAAATGCCCCTCAGCAACCAACGCTTTCTCAACATCCTCAACACTGAAGTCTTTACCAGTACGTTCTTTTAAAGCAGCACGTATGTAATACACATGATGACTAGGTACGTGTGCCCTATAGTGTCCGTATTTCTCGTATTCAGCAGATATCTGCTCCAATAACGAGCCATATTTCTTTCTTTTAGCCATTCTATATATATTGTACCACAAATAGCTTGACTTGTGAAGGTTTATATTGACATCCTTAACGTTACCAGTACCCGCTTAGGAGAAATCTTCTGGTAATGGAATAGATTACAGAATAATATTGCTCAAATACATGTAATAGTGAAATGTTATTGCACAGGTGCGTTTTAGGGGTTGACAGAGGGGTCAAAATCAACTATAAATTACTTGTTTTTCTTTTTTCCCTTTTTTTCTTTTTCAGAATCAACTTAAGGAAGTAGCCGAGATAAAAAAAATAATAAAGAGTAGCCCAAATACTTTTACAAGGAACAAGTACAAAAGAAAAAAGTACAAAAGTCCTGTAATTATGTGGGGTAGTACCTTGGTAAAAGAAAATGATAAGGAAAATAGCACGGATAAAACCGATAAATCCAATAGCTAAAGAATTATGGAGAAAGAAATTCTCTATTTTACCTAATAAGAAGAAAATTATTCCAAGAAAACAAAAATACAGGGGTTAGTTTAAAGCAAAAACCCCAGAAATTATAAAACAAACTTTATTTTTACGGCTGGTATAGGGCTAAAATCCTTGCCAGCCTTTATTTTTGTCAAAATTCTGACTGGGGCGGCTCCGTAGGCAAGTTGGCGCGGTCTGGTATATAGTTCTCATTCCCAAATCTCGTGTCGTAGCCGTATACATGTAACTGGTACAGGGGGCGTGGCCAATGCGTACCCGTCTGCGTCACACTGTTATGTCCTGTATGCGACGGTCTGTGACGATTACAGAATAAATAACATTGTTACAAATTATTGAAATATTATTGCGCCCCTGGACTCGGACCAGGAATTTTATTGCGTCTCTGCTGCGCACGCGCAAGATTGTTTCACGCGCTCGCGTGTAAGGTGATGCAGAAAAGGTGCTGGCATGCAGACTTTGTGTACAGAAAAAGCACCACGTAAACCCTACCCAACGCTTGACATAGGCGCGGCGCGTGATAGTGCGAAGCACAAAAATGATAGAAGCCTATCTATGATAGTCCTTATGCCCGAAGGGCAAATTTTGATAGTAGCTGGGTAATAATGTTGCGCGGCGCCTGGGACCAGAGCAATAATATTACACAAGCTTTGTCGCGTGTAATAATGTTGCGCGACACACCCATCCTGCAGCAATAATATTAGCCCCTGGAATTAAACCCAATGAAATCAATGGGTTACCAGATAAGTCATTGAAATCATTGGATATTGTCGCTCAGTACTGAGTAGATTTATCCAGCCTTTTCAATAACTTACCAGCTGCTTTTTTAGTTTGATTATCGGTCGTTTTTTCGTATTCTTTCCTTAGGGCAAAACCGCCCAAAATTATGTGGCAAAAATGTCACACCGTAGTTGCCGGTTTGCAACAGTCTCGAAAGGACAAAAAGATGACTACATCAAACACAGCTATCAAGGCTGATTTCGTTTCAACATTCGCCGACGTATCAGCGGCCGAAAATGCCATCGTTGCGACTATGGCAGACTATGCTGTCCAGTCTGGGCGCGCCGCAAAGGTGCGTGATGTTCTGGCTATCCAGCTGGCAGACTGGCTTGCCTTGTCTGCTAATGAAGGCGTTATCCCTAGTGAAGCGGAAACACGCAAAGAAGCATCGCGCATGGCAAAGCTTGCCGCCGATGGCGACAGCAAGGGAGAACAACGCATCATGGGCGCGTTCAGTGTTGCCAACAAAGCGGCGCGGTTGATTGTTGGCGGGCGCGGATGGGTTGCGGGTTGGCACCTTGAAGGTCAAACCGGATATTGTGACCATGCGGCCGCGCATACAAAGGCGGGCAAGTTGCGCGACGATATGGTTCCGGCCGTGTTTCATGTTCAGCGTGACACCTTCCCGAATAAAAATGTAGGTACTGAAAACGCGCCGAACATTGTGCCGAATAATGACACCCATTTCATGCCAGCCGCCGAAGCGGATATCTCGGCGGCATATCGCGTTCAGCTGCAAAATGCAGATTTAGAAGGCGGTTATAAAATCAAGGTGACGAAAGCACCCGACACAGAAGGCGTGATTAATACGCCAGCTCAGGCGCGTAAAATGATGAAGGCGCTTGAAATCTGGCTTGCCAATGGCGGCATCATGGCGGCAGAACAGTCAGACGGTATCAAAGCTTTAGACGGCGCAACGCTGAAAATTGCAAAGGATTTAGCCGATGTTATCGACAAGGCCATAGAGCAAAACGCTGTCACGCAGGCGACAGACAAAGCGGCAGACGCCGCCTAGTCAGCCAGCCCATTATCAGCCAGCCAGCCTTGCGGGGTTGGCTGGTTTTTTTGTGCGCTCAAAATGAGCCAAATTTCTATCATAAGGTGTCTTCGACAACTTCTATCATATATGTATCTGCATACAGCACTATCATCCGGCCAGCGGCCCATTGACACAACCTGGTCCATTCACACTTTTTTGGGTGACAGCTCCTGATTTTGATAAGCGGCATTTTTGTACTACAATTATTGAGTAGTCAGAAATTGACTAAATATCAATCTCAATCAGGAGGAACATCTAATGACTGATACTCAAGAATGGGCTGTGGTTCGTACGTCAGCTGGCCGCGATACCATAATCGGTCGCTACACGACTTTTGAGAAAGCCGCTAGGCATTGCAACTATGTCATCACTGTGGTTCAAGGCGGTCTTGGAGACAAGGCTGCGTACGGTGTTATGGACATAAGCCCCAACGCCGCTACAGATGACGAAGACCCTGCGTACACTGCCAACATCGACAGGCAGGTTGCCGCTCTCGCTGATTCAATCGACTGCCCACCTGTTCTGTACAAGAACGAGTCAGTCAAATACTTGGAGGCTAAATAGATGACCACATATGACAAAATCGAACGCATCGGCGTTCTGTTCGCTTTCGCTGTCAGCACTCTTATGCTGGCTTACTTCATCATGGAAAACACCTACTTCGCCGGTTACGCTGTGACCGGTGGGCTTGTTCTAGGTTGTTTTTCCTTTGCATGGTTCCTTTATCATGCTGTCAAAATGATGACAGGCCGTCAGAAATGACGCGCCCCTCCTGTCAAAAATGTGACGCACCGGCAGACTTCCTCGAAGGGGGAGTCTGTCTTTGCGCGTCGTGTGCGCTGTACTATCAGCTTTCTATCACGCGGCAAAAACCGTCGAGCATTCACAATGCTCACATTCACAATCTTTGGGAACACATTCATTCACATGATGGGAGCCGTCAAAATGTTTTACCAATGCGAAGACTGCGGGGATGATGTGCCGGCAGCGCGGCGAGAAGCCGCAAAGTTTTTTTCACACCTCTGTGTCGAGTGCGCGGCAGGGTTCGACAATGCAATCAAAGTTCGTCCCACACTCGTGCCGACTCACAAAGGTGCCTACCAGCCTGTAACAAACAGGCGCAGTCTGTACGAAGCGACGTGTAGTCCCAAGAACTACGACCACACCTACGCTGAAAAATTGTCCTGATTCACATTCACAATTCCTCCCCACTGGCCCTCTTGTCATTTTGATAAGAGGGTCTTTTTTGCTATTATAAAGAGTGCTCAGGAATTGCCCTGATTCACAGAACGGAGTTGTAGATGAAACAAGTGACTATGTACAAGGTGTTTGTTTACAACCGCCTTAGTAAACAGTGGCGTCTCATTGCGTCACATAAGAATTTGGGGGCCGCACAGTACCAACTTCGACGGTACACAGAGTCCCCGAATGCCACCGGCAATATCATTGAAGATGTTGTCGAACAACGACATTCTTGAAAGGAATGAAATCAATGCGTCAAGCATCAAACAAGGCCACCATGCCTAAAAACTGGGTATCTTCACCATTGACACGCGGCCTGTGTGCCAAGGGTCTCAACACCTCACACAAGGTGCGTAAAGCCAGCGGCATGTCTTGGAATCAAATAGACAGCATCTTGACGGGCAAAACTCGTCAGCCGCAGCCAAAGACCATTCAGAAGCTAATGGCTATCTCTGGTCTTTCTCGTCAGCAGTATGGCGGACACACCCGTGTCGTCAACGCCATGCATACTGAAGTTGACAAGCACGTTGTCACCAAAGCGACGACGCGCATGGTTGCATCCAAGAAACCAAAGGCACCCGCCGGTGACCTCACATTCACCATCACTATGACGGCGGACCAGCTCGTCACGTTACGTAATCTGCTGTCTCAGTAGATTACTGAATGCGAGGGTTTTTCAACACTTCACTTCTCGTAGCAATACTAGCCCTTATCGTGTTCACCATCCTTAACAGGATATTTCGATAAGGGCTAGCTATTTGCTATACTTACTAATGACTTGAAGAAGGAGGTAATCATGCCTAGAAAATTTCACAATGAAGAACTCGTTGGAGTTCGATTCTCTACTCGACGACTGTACACCCACTTCTTGGGCAGGGTCGAGAACTACCAAGACGGCAAATACCTTGTTCGTTGTCTGGCATCGGGTGACCGACCGCTTGGCAATGACTTGGTATTTGTCTGTCGTACCAGTGAGCTGTATCAGCCCACCAATGCGTCCATTGACGATGTGCAAGAGAGCACTGTCGTCAGGTACAACAAACTTGTCGAGTCCCAGGCCACCGGTAGTACGAATTACCAAGGCCGTATCTCGTCTTTGTTGTGGGCATCCTTTTCACTGAAACGCCTCCGTGACCGTGCGTGGTCTAGGCGGTATCCCGTCACTCACACCTTTGAAAGGAGCGATTATGTTTGTTAACGCTAGGGTTGAAAACATCGGCCAGTATGTACGGCGCGGTGATGTTCCGCGTGGTGCTCTTTACTGCTATGAGAATGGCGACTATGAGTATGCGTGTTTGGGTATGTATCAGAACCTGCTTGTCAGCGTCAAGATGCTTGGCGGCAGCGGCAACGGGCGTATGACTCACACTCCTGATGACTCTCAGCTGATGGACCGCTCCTGTCAAATCAAGGGGGTGTTTCACTTTGAGTTGTTCATGCACAATCAGCCAGAGATTCGTGCGCTGGATGCAGACGATATGCACTCGTTTGGTACTGTCATATCTCTGCCGCATGATACCAATGATGAGGGGCAGTCGCATCTCTATGTCATGCTCGGCAATCGTCCTGATGAAAACTTGCCTGAACATCTGTTGCTTCGTTTGACAAGTCCATCCAGTGATTTGTCGTATGGCGGCGGTGTGTTCCGGTGTTTGCATCATTCGGCCACTGTCGCTTTGCGCGGCAGGTCACGGTTGATTATCAAGCGTAGCGCAGGAGGTTCGTATGCCTAGAACAGCTTTTGCTAATATGTCCGAGAGAATGGAGGGTGTGAACAGACACATATCTGACTTCTCTGAGACACACGGTATTCCGCGCAATCACTTTGTCTCTGTGCCTACATCCGTGCATCCTGTTGTCAAGTCAGCGACACGAAAGCTACACATTCTTGCGCCTTTCATTGAAGCGTTTGTCAATGATTTGTTCACGGTGATGCGTTCGCATGGCTGGCCAGATGGTCGCAACAATTTCTACGGAAGTCGTTGCAATGTGCAACTGCGCTATCCAGTCATCTGGAATCAGGACAAGACTGCTTGTATCGCGTTCCCAAACATATCGTTGACAAACTTCAACATCAGTACGGGGACTAGACAGCTTCGGTCAGAGAATCCGTGGTTTCCTAAAGTGTCATCTACGCTTGTGGACAGAATCTTGGATGACTTGCAAGATGACAAGCGCCGTATGGCATGGACGCCCACATCTCGCGGCATCAAACGCCTAAATCAGCGGCAGGAAATGTCTGTGTCTCGTGTGCTTGCTCGTGCTGTCATGTGCAACGGTGATGATATCACTGACGCGCAATACATCGACAACATCTCTCAACACATTATTGAGTTGAATGAGCCAGCCACGTTTGTTCTAGCGGACACCGTGGATGACTTCCGTCTTATGTACTCAAGAAACTCTGCGGAAACGCCATCATCTTGCATGGATTCCCGTCACAGTTTCGCACTCAGCGGTGACCATCGACCAGTTGACTTCTATGGTCAGTGCCCTGTTACTCGTGGTGCGTACATCAAGCGCGGCAGCGTGACACTGGCTCGTGCTGTGTTGTGGCGTGACAGCAAGACTGACAAATGGGCATACTCGCGTATCTATTCATCACGCAGTGCCAACACGTCAGAGCTTATAAATCATCTAAACAAGCAGGGTATCAAGTCTGTAGAAGATACCCGCATACACGCACGATGTGAGTTTGATATTCCTGCTGTTCAGTACAACGGTTGCACTGTTTGTCCGATGCCATACTTTGACCTTAAGCCATTTCCGTGGCTCGGTGTCAAGCTATCGGATGACGGCTCGACGTTCCGTGTCAAGATGGGCGACAGCAAAGATGACCGAACTGGTTGGCAGCTTCCTTCGTTGACTTCAACGAGTGGCTCCCACACGCATACAATGTACACCGAGTGTTGTCAATGCGGGTCGAACATCGACACCGACAATGATGACGATTACCACAACATCAGTGGTGATGCGTATTGTAGCGTAACTTGTGCTATCGATAGCTATGCTGTTGTGTACTTGACGAGCAATGATTGGGAATTACGGTACAGGAGAGATGTACCCGCTGACGCGATTCCTGCTTGGACACCTCATGTGTTCTACAGCAATCGTCATGCGGCGCTACATCGTCAAGACCGCTACCATCCAGTGCCGTGGGCAGACACAGAGGGCGACTTGTTCGTTTACTTCCACAATGATGATATCAACAATCGCGGTGCGCAGTTCTGGCATCGCCAAGAAATGGAAGTTGGCAAGAAGCATTATGCAATGCAGCTGATGTACGTCTCTGGTGCTTTCAATTTCAGGGGCAACCCACAGTGTCTGCAGAATGCCAACTGGCAACACGAAGTCAACGACCAGTTCCAGTTCTTGTCCATACCTGTTGCAAATGGTAAAACTGTACCAAGCAACCTCAAAACAGTTACTGCCCCATTCGCCGTGATGGACAGTGACCAAAGCTTCTCGGACGATATGTTCGATGAGCATCTACACGGCATCCTAAACGAGCCAGCGCCGCTGGCCGACTATGTTCAACTCGCGTAATGGAGAGAATCATGACGACATCATATCAAACGAGTGCGGCACCAGTGGTCGCAGATATTTCCGAAATCCCTGTTGCAGTTCGCGGCAAGGACATCAACGAACTGCTGTATGACCTTCTTGTCACCGTGTCACCACATGGTCATGAAGACAAGATTGTCAGCATTATCAAAGAGTTCGTTGGCAAAGTTTCACCAGAAACTGAATGCAAACTTGACACCTGTGGCAATCTGCATATCAAGATTGGCAACAATCCTAAGACAATGTTCAGTTCTCACATGGACACTGTGCAGAAGGAAAGCCTCGGTGACAAGACCACTCTGCATCTATCACCGGAGCTGTTCGTCTCCGCGTCTACATCTAAGTCTGTGCAACACTATGTCAACAGTGCCGGCGATGTTGTCACAGAAACACAGATGAAGGCCGAAGCACGTGCCATTGGTGCGAACTATACACACTATACCTTGCTGGCAGATGACCTCGGACACACAGAAACAAAGCGTCGTTTGTACGGTTCTTTCAGTCAGTTCGATGGCTGGTCGAACACGAACCTACAGTACACCGTAGAAACCACCGTAAAGCCCGTTTCCTGCGTGCTGGGTGCCGATGACAAGCTAGGTGTGTATACCATGTGCAAACTCATTGAGGCCGGTGTAGAGGGCTTCTACGTCTTCCATGTGGGCGAAGAATGTGGCGGTGTCGGCTCTAACTTTCTGGCCACATCACATCCTGAGTTGTTTCGTGGCTATGACCATTGTGTTGCCTTTGACCGTAAAGGCTACAGCGACATCATCACCAATCAATCCGGTGGTCGTTGTTGTTCAGATGAGTTTGCGGCAGCACTCGCTAAACAGATGAACCAGTACTTACCACCACAATCCCCGATGAAGGGTGACCCTACAGGTTCTTTCACCGACAGCGCCAACTACACGAAGCTGATTCCAGAATGCACGAATGTTGCTGTCGGCTACTTCTCGCAACACACTGCGCGAGAACACTTTGACCTTGAGTGGTTCGAACGGCACTTCATCCCTGCCATTCTAAAAGTCAACTGGTCAGAGCTACCAGTGGTGCGGGAGGCCACTGCACCCAGTGCATCACGGTTTCCGAGTTACGGTGGATACGGCAGCTACTCGTCAGGCTACGGCAAACGCCACGGTTCGTACTCGGGTCCGCGGTCTGTGGTTTCAGCAAGGCGCACTAAGCCTACATCAGACGAACGGAAGCGACAGTCAAACCTAGACAAAGCGCATGATGTGCTGTCTAACATCGAATCGTATGACCCAAACGCTGGCTTCTATGATGACGAAACATCTATACAGCGCCGTGACCGCGTGCTATATACCTTTACTAAGGATGAGATGTCCCTGCAAGACATCGCAGAGATGGTCGTAGACGCTGACTACTATGGATATCAGAGAGGTGAATACGATTGTCTGCCTTCCGGCCAGAACTGGCGTAAAGATGAGTTCTGGGACTTCTAATCCTTTTCCCCGCGCAACTGCCCCTCACTTCGGTGGGGGGCTTTTTTTATGTCTTTTTTCTATTGACAACATTATTTTTTCCTGCTAAAAGGGGCGAACTCCCCCGCCGGTAGTATTAGTATTAGGAAAGTCGCACAAGATGCAAAGCTATATTCTAAAGCATGCACCGACAGAAGGAAATTCTGTCAGAATCTCTTGCCCTAGTTGCGGGAGCAATACCTTCACCATTTCAAAAATCCACGGTAAGCTGTTATGGAATTGTTTCAAATCCAACTGTTCAGAAAAAGGCTCTGAGCAGATGGAACGAAGCAAATCAGAAATCGCTTCCGCTGTGCGCAGCACTATCACTAACTATCACGGGCATAGAAATTTTTTAGTCCCAGCCCACTTCACACCTTTTTCAGACAATGTCCGTGCTTTGAAATACCTGGAACGCAACAATTGTATTGATGCGTATCAAAATAATCGTGCGCGTATGATGTACGACCCGAAGCAAGATAGGGTTGTCTTCCTAGTAAAGGAAGATGGCATAACATATGATGCTATCGGCCGTAGTCTGAATAAAGGCACAATACCAAAATGGTATCGGTATGGTAAATCTAAACAACTTTTCACAGCCGGTGACCATTCACAAGCTGTGCTTGTAGAGGATGCAGCATCTGCCTGTGCTATATCCCCCATTGCTACCGGCGTTGCCTTGCTGGGCACGAATATGAAAGAAGCAGACCTAGCGCAATTAAAGAAGTATTCACATGTGTTCGTATGCCTTGACCCCGACGCCACTCGTAAGGCGCTTGACATACACAAGTACCTATCGTACTTTGTGTCAACAACAATAATAAGAATCGAAGATGACCTTAAATATTTCAATGCGCAGGAGATACGACAATTACTACAGAACAACAGCTCATCAAGCTCCTTCTGAGCAAGGAGTTTTACGACAACAATAAAACTCGTGTGCTCCGCTCCATGTTTCCGTCTGAGCTGGCGGACCTGTACGACACAATCGTGGTTGGCCACGAATCGTACGAGCGTGATTTAACAGAGAACGAATTACGTGAACTGTTTCGGGTTCACAATCCTACTGCTACTCGTGCAAAGCGCGAACTGATTGCAGACATCATTGACGACTTGAAAGCCTATCCAGCCCTTGGCGAGGATGTGGCTACTGACGTGCTGACTAAGATGTGGCAGCAGGAAGTGGGACGCCGTATTGCCGACCTGGGCTTGGCAATGATGGAAGGCAATCCTGAAAAGATACATGAAGTCAAAGAGTTAGTAGACCAGTCTGAAGATGGGTTCATCCCCAGTGATGACGAGGATGCGCCTATTACTACTGACCTTGACGAGTTGCTTGAGTACGACAGCTTATCGAATTGTTGGGAATTCAATATTCCGTCCTTGGCCAAGGTGGTTCGTGGTGGTCGCGCCGGTGAATTTATGATTGCCTTTGCCCGACCTGAGGTTGGCAAGACGGCTTTCTATGTATCACTTGCCACGGCGCCTAACGGGTTCTGTGCGCAAGGTGCCGATGTTCACATTATTACTAATGAAGAACCGGCGAAGCGGACAATGCTCCGTGCTATGTCAGCATACACTGGCCTTAATAAGGACCAGCTGTACATGCACCGTGCGCAAGCAAAAGAAAAGTTCACAGAAGTTCAAGCTAATTTGATTATGCGTGACAAGGTGGATGCCAGCGTCGAGTGGCTGAACAAGTACTGTGAGCGCCACAAGCCGGATGTCGTTATCATTGACCAGCTTGATAAGCTGGATGTCATGGGCACCTTTGCGCGTACCGACGAAAAGCTACGGCAGATTTACTTGAAGTTTCGTGAAGTTTGTAAGCGGCATGAGGTGTTCGGCATCGGCATTAGTCAGGCTTCTGCGGATGCTGAGAACAGAACCAATGTCACGTATGCTATGATGGAGAACAGTAAGACCGGTAAGGCGGCAGAAGCTGACTTGATTATTGGTATTGGCAAGCAGGATATTACTGACCATAATGATACCCGCCGTTACCTCACGATATCTAAGAATAAGCTGACGGGCTTCCACGGCAACCTTGTATGTAACCTTGAAACAGACACAAGCAGGTACACAGCATGATTACCGTACTTGATGTTGAAACAATGTTTCAGACTAACCCTGAGACAAAGCGCACTGACCCCTCGCCTTTTCACAAGGACAACAAGCTGGTGTCCGTGCAGTATGTCACTGAGAACAATCCCCCAATGTTTCACTGGTTTCACCATGATACAGAGGAGATTGATACGCGTGTCCAACACGCACAAGTACAGAATGTACTTCACAACACCACGTTACTTGTCGGGCATAACATAAAATTTGATTTGGTGTGGCTGTGGGAGTCCGGCTTCATCTATGATGGCGCTGTGTACGACACTATGGTGGCGGAGTATCTACTTCTGCGCTGTCAGAACTGGGGTGTTAGTCTTGCCGACAGCTGCCAACGTCGTAAAGTGACGCTCAAAAAGAGCGATTTGATAGACGAGTACATTAGTGATGGTGTGGGCTTTGACCGTATGCCTAAAGATGTGGTTGAAGAGTATGGTATTGGTGATGTAATCAGTACTCGTGAGCTATTTCTTGCACAGGGTACCCTATATAACGAGGATAAAAACGCACCACTAAAGAAGCATTTGAAACTTATGAACCGGTTTCTGCCTGTGCTAGCAACGTTAGAACAGAACGGCATTAAGATTGACTTCACAGAACTTTACAAAGTGCGGTCAGACTACCAGATTGAGAAATCGGAACTGCAGGTTCAGCTTGAGGATGTGTGTCACGAGGTGATGGGCGACCGCATGATTAACTTTGCGTCCCCTGCACAGCTAAGTGAGTTAATCTATTCTCGCCGCATCAACGACAAGAAAAAGTGGGCTGAGGTGTTTAATATAGGTTTGAACGACAAAGGCAAGCCGCTACCCCGTCCACAGATGAGCCTGAACCAATTTGCAAACACTGTCAAAACTATGACAACCCGTATTCATAGGACTCGTGCAGAGCACTGTACAAAATGCAAAGGTAAGGGCGAGTTCTATAAGATAAAGAACAACGGCGAGTTATGGAAGAAGCCCACTAAGTGCAAAACTTGTGCCGGTGAAGGGTTCGTGCAGGTGCCGCTACCAAAAATCGGCGGACTCACAATGAATCCACAGAATGTCTTAGATGTGTCTGCTAGTGGCTTCTCTACGGACAAGGCGACTATGTTTCGCCTACTCAACGCTGCTGTTCACAAGGGCAATGAATCCGCTGTAAAGTTTCTTAAGGCATCCGTGCGTATGAATGCCGTTGATGTTTACTTGTCTAGCTTTATAGGTGGTATCGCTCGTAACGTTAAGCCCAACGGGATATTACACCCTAAGTTTAACCAATGCATTACTCGCACAACTCGTCTGTCTTCATCAGACCCTAACTTTCAGAACCAGCCGCGCGGTAATACATTCCCAGTACGCAGGGTTGTTATATCTAGATTTGATAGGGGTTCTATATTACAAGCTGATTACAGTCAGTTGGAATTCCGTGTAGCCGCACAGATGAGCGGTGACGAACAGATGATAAAAGATATTATGGATGGGGTAGATGTTCACAGGTATACAGCGTCTGTCATCTTCGGAAAAAGAGAAGATGATGTTACAAAAGATGAGAGAACTGCAGCAAAAGCGCACACGTTCAAGCCCCTCTACGGTGGCACCTCCGGTACGCCGGATGAAATGGCATATTATAGGGCGTTTACAGACAAGTATCCAAAGCTTGCTAAATGGCATGCGGATTTGCAAACTGAGGCTATTTCGTATAATAGTGTTGCTCTGCTCACTGGTCAGCAATTTGCTTTTCCAGATACTAAACGCCTTGCTTCTGGCAATGCATCCAACGCGCCCTCCATCAAGAACTACCCTGTACAAGGTATGGCAGGGGGTTGCTTGGTGCCGCTGGCGTTGCTTTCGTTGCACGATGCACTTAAACATCATCGCTGTAAATCTCTTGTTATCAATACTGTACACGACTCGATAGTCTTGGATGTATTTCCTGGCGAAGAAGAACAAGTGGCACGGATAACCTATGATGCTATGACCGGCGTTACCAAGGTGTTTGAGGAATTATACAACACCAAGTGGCTGGTGCCTTTGGAGGTCGATGTTGAAATAGGCAAGAATTGGCTTGACATGGCAGACTTTTCATTTGACTATGAACAAGCTGTATGATATAAACTCTACTCAACTCAGAAGGAGAGGTTAATGACTTCATTACCTACCGTTTCAAATACGTTATCATTTGAACAGATTGCCCAGATGATTGGGCAAGAGGAATCTGCTGGTAACAGCAACGCCCTCACAATGCTTAAGATTAACCGTGACCACGAGGACGACAATGGGAATGCAATCCCTGCGGGTTCTTTCTCGGTTAATACAGATACTGGCTTTGTCTATGCAAAGACCATGAAGTTGCAGTTGTTTATGCAACGGTACCAGTATCTTCACTACGACCAAGCCGAAAACGAGATGGTTTCTAAATCCGTTATGGCGAACAACCTTTATCCACAGACAGAAATCCCCGACAACATCGGCGGTATGCGCTGTGGTTCAGTTCCCGCAAGTCAGCGGGATACATTGTCAGCTGACGAAGCCCTGAAGCAAAAGGATATTAAGTGTTTCCGTATGCTTTTTGGTAAAGTCACCTTTAACGATGCCGTCAATTCTGCCGGTGAATCTGTAGAGGTTGCTGACGTACCTGTGCTTTGGAGGGCGCGAGGGTCAAACTTCATGCCTATCTCAAAGCCCCTTGATGCGCTTTCTGCGCAGAAAAAGCCGTTCATCTTCTACAGTCTCAACGCTTCGTTGACGAAGATGAAGAATGGTGGTCTTGTATATTATGTGGCTGACTTTGAAGTTGGTGATGGTCCTCTCGACTTCACTGAGGCAGACCAAGTGCTGTTACAAGACTTTAACGACTATATTGACAATGAAAATAAGCGTGTCATGAAAGACTATGACGCCGCGCTTGTTGTCAAAGGCAATATAGTTGATGTCGAATCCGCACCAGTTAACGCGGACGACTTATTCAATGATGACTTGCCTGAGTCCATGGCATCATGAATACCAAACAGAGCCGTCTTCTTTCGTTCCTTTCAAAGGCGGCTCGTGGGGAGGCAGAAATGTCTCCCCGCACCCTTGATAGGTTTGCGCAATCTGCACGAGATGCTATGGAAAAGCAATTTTCCGAGCGTAACCGTGACTTTACTTTACGAATGAGCAATATAGGCCGACCAGCCTGTCAACTCCATCTCCAAGCTAAGGGGCTGGAGCCTGAGGCGCCTACGTATGACTTTAAGATGCGGATGATTATGGGCGACCTTATGGAAGCGGCACTCATCAGTATTATGGAAGCCGCAGGGATAGAGATAAAGTCTAAGCATGGAAAAGTGTCTTATGATGTTAATGGCACTACAATTAATGGCGAGTATGATATTGAACTAGATGACGGAATCTATGATATCAAAACTGCGTCACCTTTTGCTTTTGAGCATAAATTTAATGCAGATAATGCGTACGAAAAGATAAAGGCTAACGACTCATTCGGTTACATAGCCCAAGGACAGGGCTATGGTGTAGCAGCAGGAAAGCCATTTAAAGGATGGATTGCGCTTAATAAATCCACTGGAGAGATTGCTTTCGCTGATGCGATAGACAACAAAGAAGAAAAGGAGAACGTAGATGCCACGATACGTAAGTCGATTGAATCCGTGGACATTTCTAAACCATTTAGACGCGAATTTACCGACGCCCCTGAGGTATTCTATAAGAAGGAAACCGGAAATAGGGTATTGGGGATTGAGTGCTCATGGTGCGACTACAAAAAACATTGCTGGAAGAACCTTGAATTCAGACGACAGCTCCCAAGCAAAGGAAAGAACCCCAAGTTCGTCTGGTACACCCACATCACAGATGAGTGGCGTGACGCTGACAATACAGTATCGGACACCTGATGGCGAGCCGTCTGTCAAATTCTTCAAGACAAGTGAAGCGGAAGCCTACGACTTCATCACAGAACTCAAAGAAGGCATCCCCTTCCCGACGCTCTACTGTGAAAGTCAAATCTGCGCCTTCGCGGCAAGCAAAATTGCAGAAGTCCGTATCGAAAAAACGGATGTCTCCGAGGTCAGCGAAGGCAAAGGGCAGGAAGCTACAGAATTGGGTAGCTGAACAGCTTTTAAAAACACTTAAGAGGTTGACTTCACTTGATGTGAGGTCAACCCCTATGGGCGTTAATGGCGTCGATGTACAGCTGTCTACGGCGGCTTACAATCAATTCCCCTATGATATAGAATGTAAGAACACGGAGCGTATGACAACGCTCTATAATTATTATGAACAAGCTATTAGCCACGACTCCGGTGGAGAACCGTTGTTAATTGTTAAAATGAATCACAAGAAGCCTCTAGTCGTCGTAGACGCGGAGCATTTTATAAAGGTAGCTACATGTCAGAAGAAAACGAACTCAGCCTAAAACCTGGTGACTCCGCACTTATCATTAGGCATGAGCATGGGGACAACGCAGGGTTTGGCATAGAGATATATCACCACCCTGACGATAGGATTAGCGAAGAAGATGTGGTATTCTACGCGCTACTAACGAGAGGTATGGCGTATGCCGCCACTCAGGATGTACAATCCTTGCTTGAACTTGGCGAGGAAAGTTATGGAGACGACGAAGAAGAAGTCATAATTACCCACCATTAAGGAGATTTGCGTGAAACACGTAGACTTGTGTAGCGGTATCGGCGGCTTCGCTCTTGGATTTGAGTGGGCTGGACTCTCAACCCCTGTACTGTTCTGCGACATTGAGGAATGGTGTCGGAACATACTACAACAACACTGGTCGAATGTACCTGTTAAATCAGATGTAAAGGAACTAGCAAATGACCCAGAAAGACTTGTTCCAGACTGTGACATCCTCACAGCTGGATACCCCTGTCAGCCCTTCAGCCAAGCAGGTAAGAGGCAGGGCGAAGAAGACCCACGCCACATCTGGCCGTACATCCGCAAAATTGTTGCATCCAAAAGACCCTCTTGGGTTGTTTTCGAAAACGTTTATGGTCACATCAGCTTGGGACTCGACGCGGTGCTCACTGACTTGGCAACCGAAGGCTACACCACAAGGACATTTGTTGTTCCAGCTGTCGCCATCGGCGCACCCCATAGAAGAAACAGAGTCTGGATTGTGGGCTACACCGAACACAATGGACCATCTGCCACAAAGGTCACCGGAAGCACTGAAGAAGTTGGCGACAGAGGGACGCAAGGGGCGCAAGCATCTTTCGAATCTGCGGGAGCAGGTAGACCCAGAGACGGTGCAAGCGTGGAAGAAAGCACAAGAACCTCAGATGTGGGCTACGCCACGGACGACGGATGTGACGGGGGGTCCGAGGCAACTGGACGAGCAGGGGCGCAGAGTGAGCAAGACGAATCCCGACCTGAAGTTCGGGGCGAACTTAGCGGACCAGGTTCGGATGTGGCCGACGCCGACGACCAGAGACCACAAGGGTGGGTATCAGGGCGGCAGGATACGGGACGGCAAGGTGTCAATGGACACGCTGGATGTAGCAGTGCAATACACAGACAACCCAACCAAGAATGGTGGACAACTGAACCCAACGTGGGTAGAGTGGCTCATGGGGTATCCGGCAGGGTGGACCGAATTAAAGGACTAGGCAATGCCATTGTTCCCCAAATAGCACAACAAATAGCTGAATCAATAAAGGTTGTAGAAAATGCCAAGAAATGTTAGATACAGAATAGAAGCTGACACCTCTGAAGAACTTCAGAAAGCAGTCGCGGAATATCAAAATCAGTATCCTTACATAGGGTACGATACACGACTAATAACAACCACACAGGAAGACGATAAGTATGTCGCGTACATGAATCGTCTTTCATCTTGCGACTAGGAGTTTGGCGTGAGACACGAAGAATACATGAAGAAAGCCGCAGAGAATGTGGATGAAGTAAACCACCCCCCGCACTACAATAAGCAGGGGGTGGAGTGCATCCATGCTATCGAAGCAGCTACGGATGAAGGATATCAGTATTATCTACAAGGTAATATTATTAAATACTTGTGGCGTTATCGTTACAAGGGCAAGCCTGTAGAGGACTTGCAGAAGGCTAGGTGGTACCTAGACCGCCTGATTGGTATAATGGAAAATGGCAACAAGGAAAATAAGGGCTAGCATTGTAGTCGCCGCAGAAATAGATTTAGACGAATTCAATGTAGACATTGACGAAGTATCTGATTCCGTAAAAGAGTACCTTGACGATTTGTTTTATGACGTTGAGGGAATTAATCCGAAAAGAATCCAAGTGAGGACACACTATGAGTAACGTAACTTTGCCTACCTATTATCAACAATTCATTCACAAGTCTCGGTATGCACGATGGCTACCGGAAGAGGGTAGGCGCGAAGAGTGGCATGAAACTGTGTCACGTTACATGTCTTATATGAAAGAAAATCTACAGAAAAATCAGGGGTACACAATCCCTGATGATACGTATGAAGAAGTAAAGAACGCCATCCTGCATCAGGACGTAATGCCGTCCATGCGAGCTATGATGACAGCGGGTAAAGCCCTTGAGCGCGATAACACAGCGGGGTATAACTGCTCATACCTGCCCGTGGATGATGCTAAGGCATTTGATGAGGCTATGTACGTGCTTATGTGTGGCACCGGTGTAGGCTTCTCTGTGGAGCGGCAATACATATCCAAGCTACCCGAAATTCCAGAACTTATGTTCGATGCAAAGGAAATTATCGTTGTTAGCGATAGCAAGGAGGGATGGGCGAAAGCATTCCGTAAGCTACTAGCTTTATTGTGGACAGGTGAGATTCCTACATGGGATATGAGCAAAGTCCGTCCTGCGGGTTCTAAACTAAAAACATTCGGTGGTCGGGCATCTGGTCCGGCACCCTTGGATGATTTGTTTCGTTTTTGTGTTGATACATTTAAAAATGCGGCGGGTCGTAGGCTGTCTAGCTTAGAATGTCATGATATCATGTGTAAGGTTGGTGAGGTAGTTGTGTCCGGTGGTGTACGCCGCTCTGCAATGATTAGCCTATCTAACCTGTCTGACGATAGAATGCGGCATGCTAAAGTCGGCGCCTTTTACGATACTGACCCGCATAGGCAGATGGCTAACAACTCTGTTGCGTACACAGAAAAGCCGGATATGCAGACATTTATGCGGGAGTGGATTTCGCTTGCGCAGTCTGGCACCGGTGAGCGAGGTATGTTCTACCGTGGTGCGGCACAGAGGAAAGCCGCAGAGAATGGCCGGCGTGAAGCTGACTATGCTTTTGGCACGAACCCTTGTAGTGAGATTATTCTGCGTCCATACCAGTTTTGCAATCTGTCAGAAATTATTGTACGCGGCACTGATACGGTGAAACAGCTACAGAAAAAGGTACGCATCGCTACTATTATTGGTACTTGGCAATCCACCATGACCAACTTCCCATACCTACGCCGTATCTGGCAAAAGAATACGGAAGAAGAGCGTTTGTTAGGCGTGTCTATGACCGGCATCATGGACAACAGTATTCTTAATGGTACTGACTCTGTGTACGGCGGCAACATAAGCACCACCCTGCAAGAACTTAAGCAAATTGCAGTGCAGACTAACGAGGAGCTAGCTAAGGAAATTGGCATTCCGCAGTCTGCTGCCATCACTTGTGTTAAGCCTTCTGGCACTGTTTCACAGCTTACTGATTCTGCCTCAGGTATTCATGCACGGCACAGCAAGCACTACATCCGTACAGTAAGGGGCGATAAGAAAGACCCTCTCACACAGTTTATGATGGATGGGGGCATTCCGTGGGAAGATGATGCTTGGAGCAAGGCCAATGCCGTGTTCAGTTTCCCCATTAAAGCACCTGCTAACTGCATCACTCGCAATGACATGTCAGCGATTGAGCAACTTGAGTTCTGGAAGAAGTACGCTATGTACTGGTCAGAGCACAAGCCATCAGTCACAATCTCCGTGTCTAACGACGAGTGGCTTGAGGTGGGCGGCTGGATTTATAAGAACTTTGACATTGCCTCTGGGCTGTCATTTTTGCCACGCTCTGAGCACGTATACGAGCAAGCCCCGTATCAAGAGTGTGATGAAGATACATACAATGAGTTCCTGAGCAAGATGCCACTGGACATTGATTGGAAAGGCTTAGCTGAGTACGAGCAAGACGACAACACAACAGGGATGCAGACACTTGCTTGCTCTGCTGACAGCTGTGAAATCGTAGACATTAGCGCGTAGGGAGTTGACGTATGCGTAAGGAAATGATACAAGTTCTTAAGCATCATGCTGAAGCAAATGTACAGCTTCATCAGATGAACATAGAAGCCTACCTGAATAATCCTACAGGTATTGGGGAGCATTCAGATATCATGGAGGCGGTTCAAGCTGAGTTGGATAAAATGGCACAGCACGAAGACCGACTTGATATAATGAATAAATATTATAACGAGTAAACAATGAACCGTAAAAAGGCGAACAACTCTGCAGTTGATAGGTTTTTTCATGAGGGGCGCAAAGCCTTTTATAGGACAGAAAAACGAAATAATCACTTTCATTTAATGTCTAATCCCTACTCAACTTCATCCTTCCGAGGTAAAGAGTGGCAGCGCGGGTACAACTCGTGCTATTTCGAAAACTTGTCTAGACTTAAAGAGGTATAATATGTCAGACGAAAAGCAGATGGTTACTATAGATGGTAAAGAGTATGACTTTGTTGAACTTGAAGACGGTCAACAGTATCTAGTTAAACAGCTACGTGATGTGAATAGAAAAATTGCTACAGCTAAGTTTGACCTAGACCAGCTATCCGCCGCACAAGATATGTTTTCTAAAATGTTGATGGCGTCCCTAGAAGAACCAGAAAAGAAAGAAGAGTAGTATGAAGGAATTGGAACCAGAAGTTAATGACCGTAAGAAGTTTGACTTGGACTTGCAGTATGGCAAGGTTCGTGAAAAGCTTATCGCTGATATGCTTCAAGATAAAAAGATTGAGGTGAAATCAGAGAGGGATATGTGGGCACGTACCGGCAATATCGCTATCGAATACAAGTCATATGGTAAGCCTAGTGGCATCTCTGCTACGGAAGCAGACTACTGGTTCCATAACCTTTGTATCGGTGATGGCATCTTTGCTACTTTGGTGTTTCCCGTGGAATCACTGAAGAAAATCATTGATAACCTTGACTACAAGAAGAGTGTAAAGGGCGGGGATAACTACGCTTCTCAGATGTATCTGCTTAACATCCAGAAGTTGTTCTCGTCTGATGTAATCAAAGCATTTAAGAAAGAACCAGATGTCAGCGATAAAAACGTTGTCAGTATTAAGTGAACTTGACGTTCACCTCAGTCTGACAAAGCAAGGTATTGGCGTAGTTATATCAGGTGGAGATGCTGAAACATCTTTCAGTGAATACACTTGGGATGAACTAATAGATGATATTATTGACCAGCATTCTATTCCTGTGCTGGCAAGTAATGATTTTAAAATTAGTAGAGAAAGTGCAGAGTTTGTTGTAAGCACAGCACAAAAAATACGCCATACTAGCAGAGGGCTAGTACAGCGCGTATCTAATATGGATGTCATAGACATCGGATAAAATTACTACGTGAGTCGGCCTGAAGAAGGACAAAAGCGTAGTGTTAGCGGGGCGGTGATTGAGTACAGTGGTGTACCTTTCCCGCCCCGCGTTAGTTTTGAGTAGCCTCTAAATCATACATTGGCATAGGCTGTATAGGTGGCATGCCCATAAGTTCTTCTGTTTGTCTGTTTATTTCATCGGGAGGGGTGGTAGCTAAATCTGCTATAATTGCTCCGACAGCTCCTTTACCCATGAAATAAGTTCTAACTGTGTCCGTAAAACCGCCAGTTTTTGTGCTTTGTCCCAAACCAACAAGGGTATTAACAAGTTGTGGATTTGTTAATATTTGTGACATTCTTTTTTGAGCACCTAGACGTGCAAGTCCGCGTCCAAACTTTGCAGGGTCTACAGTGAATAATTCTCCAATAATTTGTGCTCCTGAAAGAGCTGAGCCAGCATCAGCACCTCCCCTACTAATCGTGCTAACATACACACTTAGACCCTCAAGCATATCTACGTCTTCATCTGTCAGTATCTTACGTAGCTCTGGCATGCTTTCATTCATTTTAGTAAGCAACTCAGATAGCTTCGAAGCGTCTATTTCATAATTAGGGTTGCCTCTTGTGCCAACACGTGTTGTGGCAGTATTTTTAGTTACTTCTTTAAGCACACCACTTTCAGTTGATACTAAGTAATCGAAAAAGCCTTTGCGTAGATTCTCCATACCCCCTGCAGCGGCAGTATCTGCATTCACAACTTGTATTAGTTTAAATAATTCATTGTTAGTATCTGCACCCTCCGCAAAGGCATTAGAAAATACCCTCATGAATTTTGTAGATGCTGGAGAATACTTTCCTGTCATCGTAGCAAAGTTACCGGATGCCATCTCCGCTAAAAAGTCTGCTTCGGCAAGTCTCTCATCCACCATTTTTGGTGTAAAACCGAGTCTTTCTCTTTCTGTGTCACTGAAATTATCAAGGAATGAACGTACGGCACTAAGATTTGTAGGTTCCCCAGCTTCCCCTGGAAGAGTACGAGCAGTTTCAATATCTAAAAGCTGTTTAAATGCAATTTTTAATTGGTCAAGTTCTTGAGGATTTGAGGTTATAGGAAGTTGTTTTTTAATATATTCAGTTTGTTTATTTATCGCTTCCAACAATCCTTCTGCAGCGTCTCCTCTAGACTTTAAAATAACTTCTTTTGCAAAGGACGCAGGGTCAGTAAACCCTGGCATACCAAGTCTATCCTGTATCTGTGCGGCTTCTCTCGTGTTAAGGGTGTTGTTATAAAATGTATTAGCTTCGTTTAAATCTTGGGCAATTTGTTTTTTAAGGGCTTCATCCGCTCCGTTAGGATTCCCAATCAACTTAAGCAATGCACGCCGTGTTTCTGTGGCTACTCTTCCAGCTTTTTTTGTGGCTGCTGGAGCATCTGGTCCTATTTTTTTTATGTCACTAGCCATCTCACCGAAACGAATAGCAAACATTTGCAGAAGTTTAGCGGGGCTATCAACAACAACATCCTTATCTTTTAGAGATATTTCATAGCCGGGGTTCACCTCGTTAAATTGTTTAACTGCGGCTCTAAGTCCCGCCCCACTTGTTAATGTTCCATCCTTATTGGTGCCAATTGTTTTAAGTATTTCAAGAGTGTCAAAAACTTGTGCTTCGCCTCTTTGAAACGGCATCTGCGCGGCAGATACAGTCCCATCAGTTTTCTCAGGAATTACATCCCTAGTGTTGGCACGAATAGTATCTATAATAGTGGACAAATCATATGACCTGTCCCCTACAGCATCAAATACACGCGCATACATGCCTTGTGCTTCTGCAAACCGCAAACTTCCAAAAAGACGGTCTATTTCAATCATACTGGTGCCAACAGCTTCATAGTCAGGGGTGCGGTCCCTATTAGATGACCAGAAATTCTGTAAAGCATCTAAATCATTTTGGAATTGGGCAAAGTCTCCCTCTCCTAAATCATTTCCGTATTTACGTAAGTACGCAACAGCACTATCTGCTTGCTTACGTAGCTGTGTAGGTATGATGATACTTGTCTGTGAAGCCAAGGCTTCAACACGTTCTATAATGCGATTGTCTTTTACCTGTGCAACTGTAAGTCCCACCAGCCCTTCTTTAGATGCGAAGTCAGAAGCCTGGACAGCACTCTCAAATGTTGTAGGTAATTCTCCCTCACCTTGTTGTGATTTTATAAATTTACGACGTAGCCTACCCTTTGATAGCCTAATTTTATCAAGAATCATTCCAGGTATTCCAACAGCCAACTCTGTCAGACCTGCAAATTTTTCACCTGAAGTAAACTCATCACCCCCTAGTCCGACAGGGGTTAAGCCAGCATTGTATGCTTTGTAAGCTTCTGAAAAGAAGCCCTCTGTTTCGTCAGCTTCTTTGTCAGTTAAACCAAGTTCGTCTTTAAGAACTTCCTGCTTAAACTTCTCCGCGCTACCGCCCATAGCATACAAAGTATAGATAACGGCAGCACCTGCTACAACAGGGGCAGCAACTGTTGTAATTGCAGTGAGACCCATGGCAGCTGCTACGGTACCGCCGACAGCCCAAGCTGTGGCTACAGATGCAGAACCTACTGCTGTTTCGTATCCTACGACAGAACCTAGTAATTTAGCGTAATCATATGTGTCTTGAACAGGACTGGAGAATGGAGTAAATGTACCATCTTCTTTTTGCAGAGACACATAAAAACGGGGTTCTAAAATTCCTGCGTCGTTATCTTCAAATACGCGCACCCGTCCTTCACCGTGGATGCCTTCGTACAGTCTTTTAACTTCATCTGGCTTTTCCGTGAATCCGAATGCGCCAATCCCCTTACCTGCTAGAAGGTCAGAAGTTTCAGTGCTATTTGGGTCGAATGTGGCATCTTCAAAAAGATTTTCTACTGTAGGGCCGAGTCTACGTATCCTGCGATTAATTAAAGATGCATCAGGATTAATGGGTAGCTGCCCCTCACTGAAATCAAAATCAACAATATCTATGTCATCTAAATCTCTAGTTCCGGCGAATCCTGGTCCTGATGGACCGGCAAGCATATCTTCCATAGGCACGAGAGCAGGTGCCAAATCAGGAGATAGTGGAATCTCTCCTGCTGGTTGGTCACGTCCTACAGTGGGTACAATCTCTCGCCCAGGAACAGGGGCTTCATCCACCACTGCATCAGGAATATTAAGTGGCGGTAACCCATACATATTTAAGTTTGCGCTCATTATGTACCCATTTCTTCATCAAATATAGCTCGTCCCACTGCCAGTTCGTTATTTAATTGTGCTTGAGATATCCCCATGTTATCTCTAGCTATTAATCCAGACCTGTTTTCGTAATTTTCACGGAATATTTGACTATTGTATCCTGTGTCTTTATACGCTTGTGCTCTGTCTAATCCATACATAACTGTATCTTGAATTAGATTAATGGCTGTTTCATATTGCGTATATTCTTGTATAATTTGGGCATCACCTTGTTGCGCGTTTCCTGCCTCAATCCTAACTTGAGCTTCTTCGGCGTTCTTGTACAACTTCTTGTATTCATCAGGAGATTTAATAGCTACTCCCTGAGAATCCGCCATCTGTTTAAACATAACAGCACCTACAGTGTTCTTTATTAATTTTCCATCTGCATCGTGAACTATGACGTGTCCATTTGGTGCAAGCCTTCCAATTCCCATGTCTCGGTTTGCGCCAGCCATACGCATCATTTGGTCTGCGACGAGAGCCTTTCTAATTTGGGTGAGCGCCGCTATGGCAGCTTTTTGACCTAGACCAAACTTTCCTGCCTGTCTAATAACGCCAACATAGTCTAATACAATGGCCAAATCGCGGTCTGAAAGGCGAGGGTCTTGGAAAAGTCTATCCTTTGCAGTGCTAAGAAGTGGAATCACTAACTGTGATGCTCTAACCAACTCTTGGTTATTTTCAAAATCTGAGAATAAATTAGTTCCCATAGCAGAGTTTACTGCTTGCACAACGTTACCTACGTCCCTACTAAAGGCGCCTAGAACGTTAAATGCATTAGGTTCAGCTGCAAGAACTACAAATGCCTCACCAATATCCATAATTGAATCTAAGTTAGACTTCATAGCTTTAGCATTTAATTCTGCAGCTTTCGGTGCCATAGTTGTGATTACACCATCGTTAGTCCGTAGACCTAAAGTAAGAGGCTCAAATATCTCTACACCATCCTGCATCACCGCTTGATGCGGCACATTCTGAATCATAGTTACGCCTTGGGCAACCCTATTACGTGCTTCTATAAGGGCTTGTTCTTTACTTCCTGTGTACCCATTATTCATCATGTAAGTGGCTATATTTTGCGCTTTTTCTTCAATGGTAGACATTGATGCGGCTGTTTCAGGCACTTCTGGAATGATGTCACTTGTTAATGTATTTTCAATAGCATTTAATGCCGCTGTTTGTCCTGCTGCACCGTCCATTGCTCTAGCATCATTTAGTTTTTTACTCAGTCCGAATACAGTATCCATTTGATTTTTAGTGTAATGGTCACTGTGATTCATCGCATGCGTACGAGCTTCTTTAACCAACTCCCCAAGGGTGTCAAAACGAGCTGTTAGGGATTGTTCATCTGCTGTTAGTCCAAGAATTTCTAACAATTCAAAAACATTGTCTTCATACTTATCCGCATTTTTGGGGTCAGCAATGTATGCCGGCCCTGTGTTAGGATTAGCAGAAAGCTTCTGAGCTTCTCGTATCTGTTGATACAAGGGGAGGGCAACCTTTCTTACTTCTTCAGAAATAGGGTTAGTTCTATTCAATAATATGTCGCCTATGCCTTTAACGTCATCAGCATAAATTGCAAAGAATGATGATGCATCATTTGGTGCTGCAGCAGTTAAAATACTATTCTGTAAAGTTAACAAAGTCTCAGGTGTGGGCGCACCCTTTTTACCTGTCATAAACGCCATATAGGCTGGCATGTACGATTGCGCCAGCTTTCTTCCGTCTTCAGTGGCATATATGCTTGAGTCTTGATTCTTAATTACATCCCTAATAGAACTATGGCTATCTACTAAGATTGCGCGAGTTTCATCTTGTTTTCCTACAGTAAGTGCTGTTGTGGGCGCGGTACGAGTAGGCATACGCCCGGCCATAACCTCATTGTATCTTTCAACAGAAATGCCTAACTGTTTAGCAGCAAGCGCAGTAGTTTCTTCCTCAGTAGCACCGCCAAATAGCTTTTGCATAAATGACCGGTCTTTAGGCGCAGAAGAAGTAGTCGTAGCACCAGCATCCATCGCTGCAGTTGTTTGTGTAGCTACATCAGTAGTGGCAGTTGCCGTATCAAGCGCAGAAGGACTTAAAGTATCACGATTGTTTAAATAAAATTCCATTGGGTTATTGCCGTCTGATAAGGTAAGCAGACTTTGTGCAATACCTTCAAGTTCTGTAGCTTTTAATCCTGAGTATTCTGGCTGAACACTAAGCTGTCGTGCAATATCCGATATTTGTTCGTTTTCTTTACTAATCTTGTCAAAGCCTGTTTGATACTTTTCATACATAGGCCCAAAGTTTGAAACTTTGCTTTTTACTGCTTCATTAGTTTCTTCTGATGTGTTAAGAATAGCTTGTGTTGCAGTATCAAGACCACCACGTACTACCGCCCCCATTAATCCGCGAATCATGTCTGCGCCTCCACATCCGACTTAGTGGGCGACATTAAGCCCCCTTCACTACGTTCTTCTTTTATTTCTTCTATTTTCTCTTCTACCTTAGGCATAATCATGGTATCTCGTTCTTTAATTGCTGCCTTCAGTTTAGCCGCTTGCTTTAATGCATTTACTGTTTTATCTTCTGCACCAAGTTCGTAATCAATACCGGCTTCTTCTGCGACTATTACAACTAACATGGCCAGTTCTTCGGCAATAAGTATGGCCAAATCTGGGGAGTACATACCTTCTGCAAAGCCGGACATCACCATTGAATTAACAATAGTGCTTACGGGTATTTTAGATTCTAGCATCGCGAAAAGATTAAAAATAACCTCTTCTTCTCCGAATCTATCTAAATAGAATTCTATTACTTCATCAGGCGTGCTAAACCGTGGTGGGCTTTCCCACGGATATTCTTTTGGAGGTTTAGTTAACGACTGTCCAGGGACAGTCACATCAAAACGTGACCGTTCTTTTCCAGATGGCATTGTTAAATTTTCGGGGATATTTAGCATTACGCTTTACCTGATTTAGCCTTTTTTAACGCCGTTACTTCCTTTAGTGCCGCTTGCACTGCCGCTTTGTATCGACTTTGAGGTCCATATGCTGCGACACCAGAGACTGGCGCAGGAGCAGACCGAGTTGCTTTGGAACCTCTACGGCCTGTACGCATAGTTAGACCACTGAAATCCACTCGTCTCGGCTCCTTAATTGGTTCGGGCTGGCTGCCCCCACCAAAAATTTCTCCAGCTATAGATGAAACCACAGCCCCTCCAAGAGTAGACCAAAAACTCATTATCCTGTGCTCCCTGCTTTTACGTAAGACGTAGCTATGGCAGTTAAAAAGGAACCGATAGATTCAGCAGTTTTGTTGTCCAGATATGCGTTGTACATTTCTTTATTTACATCTGCTTCAAGGATTGCCATAGCCATATTAAACGCTCGGTCATTAGCGTTTTCTGCGGATGAATATGCGTAGTCAGCCTCATCACGAAACTGTTGCCATACATTGTTTAGTGCTGTATTTGAGATACTTAAGTAATTTGCAGCGTTTATTTGATTTGCCGCATTTTGTGCAGCAGTATTCGCTGTATTAATCTCACGACGCCATTGTACATTACTTTGCTCAATAGCTAAAGCATTAGTTGCGTTAAACTGCTCCCTTTGGTTGGCCATTGTTGCCGCAAATTGTTTCATGGCATTAGCCTGTCCAGCGTTGAACTGGCTAGAAGCATTTGCCGCCGTGGCATTATACTTATTAATATCTTGCGATAAGTTAGCGTAGAACTGATTAACTTGGTTCTGTGAGGTGGCATTGAACTGCTGTGCCGCATTAGCCGCCGCTTGGTCAGAGAGCATTGCTTGTTGTTTTGCTTGTTGCTCAATGACTGCGGATTGCT